>ERZ773224.562-NODE-562-length-52758-cov-5.307383_pt1 | contig 52758 bp, 44 predicted proteins | sample MGYA00580526_ERZ773224 | MGnify/ENA primary metagenome ERZ773224 (study PRJEB29015, sample SAMEA2737743) | human gut metagenome | biome: human gut; feature: human-associated habitat; material: faeces | place: China | collected 2012 ... | reverse complement strand
ATCGGAATGTCCAGCGAACAGAAACATAATATTTCGTTTATACCGTTTTTCTTTTCATAAACCTATAAAATCACAACTTGTGAGAGGACGCTTATATCTGCCCTTCACGCCCTAGGAAAGCACCACAAAATCTGCGACACTACGCTAGTTAAACTCCGGTTTTAGAATGGAAGTCCCCCTAAACCACCCATGCCTCCGGTGATTTTTGCCATAGAACTCTGGCTTTCCTCATCGAGTTTACGGAATGCTTCATTGGTAGCTGCCATGATAAGATCCTCTAACATCTCGATATCATCCGGATCAACAACTTCCTCGGATAATTTGATCTTTGTCACTTCATGTTTTCCAGAAACTGTTACTTCAACTGCTCCGCCGCCTGCTGTTGCAGTTACTTCTTTTTCTTCTAACTCTTTCTGAGCTTCCTCCATCTGACGCTGCATTCTCTGTGCCTGTTTCATCAGATTATTCATATTTCCAGGCATACCACCTGGGAATCCACCTCTTTTTGCCATTGTAATTCCTCCATAATTGTTTTCAACTCATGATATATAAAGACTGTCGAGCAAGGCTCGTATAGATAGCGATCATGAAGCTATGCTACATGATAATATAATTTTCCAGATTCGTCCAGCTGGAAATTAGAAATCATCTTCTTCAATCTCAAAGTTGATAAGTTGTCTGAGATCCGAATAAATCTCCTCACTCGCGTGTCCGGTGTCATTTTGTTTCACCTGAAGTTCCACTTCTTTTCCAATCCGCTCTGCAATCATCATTTTTAAACTGTCCTGGCATTCCGACCGATTTTCCGAAATGTACTCATACGCATTCGGGTCTTCAAATACCAGAAGCAGGCAGTTATTTGATCCAAGCGTTGGAACTGCCTTATTCAGATATGTTTTGGTAATTCCGGTAAGCTGGGACAGGATTCCCTTCCAGTTTCCAATAATCTGTCTGATGTCCTCCGGGATTGCTTTCGGAAGTTCCATTTTTGCAATTTCTTCCGATGCAGTTACCTCACTGCCCTGCCTGGGGCTTTGGGATTGTGCAACAACAACACCTTTTTCCAGCTTTTTCTCCAGACTGTCCACACGATCTATGAGTGATGTATAATCTTTTTCCATTTCTGGTTTACATAACTTTATTACATTTATTTCAATCAGAATACGCTTCTGCGTTGCATATTTGATCTGATTGCTGAGTTCTGAAAAAATACGGATGTATCTCATTAAGATTTCCGGATCGACCATTTCCGCTTCTTCTTTTAACAATGCAAGGTTATCCGCAGAAATGTCAAGTACATCTTCCATATTATCTGAGCTCTGGACAAGAAGAAGATTTCGCAGATACCATGTAAAATCTGTGACAAACTGCCCCATCTCGCGTCCTTCAATGACCATCCCGTCAATCACCTGAATTGCCCCGGTCACGTTTTTATCCAAAATCTGTCTGAGCAAGCGGCTGAACACTTCCGTATCTACTGCGCCAAGCGTCTCAAGCACTTTTTCATATGTCAGTTCCTGCCCCAGATAGAATGCAATGCACTGATCCAAAAGGCTCAATGCATCCCGCATGGAACCATCTGCTGCCTTGGCAATGTAACGGATTGCCCGCTCCTCCACATTTACCTGCTCTTTTTCCATAAGATCCGTCAGGCGTCCTGCAATCGTATCAATGGAAATTCTCCGGAAATCGTATCGCTGGCAACGAGATAAAATCGTTATCGGAATCTTGTGTGCTTCCGTTGTGGCAAGAATAAAAATAACGTATGACGGTGGCTCCTCCAACGTTTTTAACAGTGCGTTGAACGCTCCTATGGAAAGCATATGAACCTCATCGATAATGTATACTTTGTATTTTCCTTCGGTCGGACGGTATTCCACTTCCTCACGGATCTGACGGATATTGTCCACGCCATTGTTGGACGCCGCATCGATCTCGATCACATTCATGGAACTGCCCGCCGCAATCGCTTTACAGGTCGGACATTCCCCACAAGGGCTGCCATCCACCGGATGCTCACAGTTGACTGCTTTTGCAAAAATTTTTGCGATCGTCGTTTTACCGGTTCCTCTTGTTCCGCAAAATAAGTAGGCATGTCCGATACGATCTGCTTTTATCTGGTTTTTCAAAGTTGTTACGATATGATCCTGCCCTTTTACATCTTCAAATTCCTGTGGACGGAATTTCCGGTACAACGCCGTATATGACATGCTGTTTTTCCTCTCTTAGTTATGCCCGGCTCTGACGATGCAGTTTGCCGGGCATTCATTTTTTATGTTTTTAATCACCAAAACTGATTCCGATACGTTTTGCTTCCTGAATCATCTGGCAGTCCGGATCAACGGTTTTCAATTTGCCGGAAACTTCTGCCAATGGCACACGTTTTGTCTCTCCATTGATCATTGCAATCATGCAGCCGTAATCTTCCTCAATGATTGCCTGTGCTGCTGCAGAGCCAAGTCTGGTACAGAGCACTCTGTCATATGGACATGGGCTTCCGCCCCGCTGTGTATGTCCCGGAACCGTAACACGGACCTCAACGCCTGCTGCTTCATAAATCTGATCCGCAATCTCATAGGAAACGGACGGATATTTGCGGTCGGCCACTTTTGCCTTGTATGCTTTCTTTGTCAGGGATGAATCCTCCTTGGAAATCGCACCTTCCGCAACTGCAAGAATTGTAAATCCTTTTCCTGCTTTTGTTCTCTTGTTGATAGCTCCTATCACTTTATTGATATCATATGGAATCTCCGGAAGCAGGATAATGTCCGCACCACCGGCAATTCCTGCATATAACGTCAGCCAGCCGACTTTGTGTCCCATAACTTCCACGATAAATACACGGTTGTGAGAAGCTGCTGTCGTATGAATGCAGTCGATCGCCTCTGTCGCAATGTTGATCGCGCTCTGGAAACCAAAGGTAACATCGGTTCCATAAATATCATTATCGATTGTCTTTGGAAGATGAACCACATTTAAGCCCTCTTCCCGGAGAAGGTTTGCCGTTTTCTGCGTTCCATTGCCGCCAAGGATCACAAGACAGTCCAGATTTAATTTATGATAAGTCTGCTTCATTGCCTCTACTTTATCGAGACCATTCTCATCCGGCACACGCATCTGTTTGAATGGCTGACGGGAAGATCCTAAGATTGTTCCACCTTTCGTAAGGATTCCCGAAAAATCTGCTGAAGTCAAAAGACGGTAATCTCCATAGATCAGCCCTTTGTATCCATTGTGAAATCCGTATATCTCAAGTTCATCAACATTTTCACTCAAACCTTTTACCACACCACGCATAGCAGCATTCAGTGCCTGACAGTCACCGCCGCTTGTCAACATTCCGATTCTTTTCATACGTAAACAGTCCTTTCTCATTACTATATTAAATGATTCCATTGCTAATCTAGATTATAATATATTTTTTTAACAGGTACAACTATTTCAAAGCTTGCAGATTATAGAAAATATGGTATACTAAACAAGTATTTTTATACAAAAAGAAAAGCGTATCACGTTTTTCTATGGAGATATACCCAAGTGGCTGAAGGGTCCGCACTCGAAATGCGGTAGGTCGGTAAATGTTCCGGCGCGCGAGTTCAAATCCCGCTATCTCCGCTAAAAAAGGATATCGCATGGTGATTCCATGCGATATCCTTTTTATATTAAAATTTGCTTTCGAAAATGCTTTATTTCACATCTGTCACTTCGTAACCTGCATCTACAACTGCCTGTTTTAATGTTTCTACAGAAGCGTCGCCTGTTACGACTGCATTTTTGTTTTCGAGGCTTACGGTAACTTCTGTTACGCCTGCGACCTCTTTTAATGCTTTCTCTACATGTGCCTGACAATGGGCACACATCATGCCTTCGATTGAAATTGTTGTGGTCATAGTTGATTCTCCTTTATCATTGTTTGTTGATTTTATATTATTATCCAGTGCATTGTGCTGGTTAATATCTGCAATTGTACTTGCAGCGACATCCTGATGCGGTTCAATTTGTGTCTTTTTCGCATCATGCAGTTTTACCCATCTTAACCGGAGTGCATTACTTACCACACATACGCTGCTCAGACTCATGGCCGCTGCACCGAACATCGGGTTCAATTTTATCTGGAAAAGCGGATACAAAACACCAGCTGCAAGCGGGATTCCGATACTGTTGTAAAAGAATGCCCAGAATAAATTTTCTTTGATGTTGCGGATCACGGCTTTACTTAATTTTACTGCACCAACTGCGTCAAGTAAATCATTTTTCATCAGTACGATATCAGCGCTCTCGATCGCTACGTCTGTTCCTGCCCCGATCGCAATTCCCACATCTGCGGAGGCAAGTGCCGGCGCATCGTTGACGCCGTCACCGATCATTGCTACTTTATGTCCTGCCTGTTTTAAGGCTGAGATTTTCTCCTCTTTCTGTGTTGGCAGAACCCCGGCGATCACCTCATCGATACCAACCTGCTCCTTGATCGCCTGTGCGGTCACTTCGTTGTCACCGGTTAACATAATGACATGGATGCCGTAATCACGGAATTTCTGTACCGCCTCTTTACTGGTCGTTTTTACCACATCTGCAACTGCCACAATTCCAAGGAACTGGTTTTCATCTGCAAAAAGAAGCGGTGTCCTGCCCTGTTTGGCAAGTGCCTGGATCTGGTTTTTCTGTTCTGTAGAAAGGCTGATCCCTTTCTCTTCCATCATCTTCTCATTTCCGGCATAGTAGTGAGTACCGGACACTGTACCTTCGATTCCTTTTCCGAATAAAGCGTTGAAATCTGTTACTTTTTCCAATGCAATACTGTTTGTCTCGCAATAGTTTACAATCGCCTCGGCAAGCGGATGTTCGCTTCCCTTCTCAAGACTTCCTGCAATCTGAAGAAGCTGCGTTTTATCTGCATTTTTTCCAGCAACACAGATAATATCTGTCACGACCGGTTTTCCCTGTGTGATGGTTCCTGTCTTATCTAACACAACTGTGTCGATCTGGTGTGCTGTCTCTAATGCGTCACCGGATTTGATGAGGATTCCGTTCTCCGCACCTTTTCCGGTTCCAACCATAATTGCAACCGGTGTTGCAAGACCAAGTGCACACGGGCAGGAGATCACAAGCACTGCAATCGCAGTTGACATTGCAAACTCAAACGTTGCACCGGAGATCAGCCAGATAATTCCTGTGATCAATGCAATGGTAATAACGGTTGGCACAAAAACTCCAGCAATTTTATCCGCCATTTTTGCAATCGGGGCTTTGCTTGAGGAAGCTTCCTCAACCAGCCGTATGATCTGTGCGATTGTGGTGTCCTCGCCGACTTTGGTTGCTTTTGCGCGGATCAGACCGGATTTGTTCATGGATGCAGAGACAATCGTGTCTCCCTCCTGTTTTGGCACCGGAATACTCTCACCTGTGATCGCCGATTCGTCAAAAGAAGATTTTCCCTCCAGCACGATACCGTCCACTGCAACCGATTCACCCGGTTTTACAAGAAAAATTTCTCCTTTTTCCACATCTGTTGCATCAATGACCTGCTCCACACCATCCCTTACGACCGTCACCGTCTTTGGCGCGAGATTCAAAAGCTTTGTGATTGCCTCGCTTGTCTTTCCCTTGGACTTTGTCTCAAGATATTTTCCAATGGTGATCAGTGTCAGGATTGTTCCGGCTGACTCAAAGTATAAGTCGTGGGCATACTGATGTACGACCGCCATGTCGCCATGTCCCATCGCATAACCGATACGGTAAATTGCAAAAATACCATAGAGAATTGCCGCACCCGCACCGATTGCGATCAGGCTGTCCATGTTTGGACTTCTGTGCCACAATGTCTTAAATCCGTTTTTAAAATATTTCTGATTTGCGATCAAAATTGGCAGCAACAGTAAAAACTGCGTAAACGCATAGGTGATTGCATTCTCATTTCCATGCAGAAAGTTCATGGTAAACGGCGGCATCGGAATGTTGAGCCACTGATATATCATATGTCCCATGGACACATACATCAACGGTATCCAGAAAATCAGCGAAACGATCAGCCGCTTTTTCATGTTTTTCACATTCTGCTCTACGGCTGAAAGTCCGCTGTTTTCCTGACTGTCCGACTGTCCGGACGTTTTTGTCCCGGATTTTGCGTGCCCGTCTTTTACCGCCGCACCGTATCCGGCATCCTCCACTGCCTTGATAATTCCTGCTGTATCAAGTTTATTCTCATCAAATTCGACCTGCATACTGTTTGTCAGCAGATTCACGCTGACATTTTCCACCCCGGTAAGCTTTCCCACACTTTTCTCCACATGGGATGAGCAGGCGGAACAGGTCATGCCTGTAACATCAAATCTCTCTTTCATGTATGTCGTCCTTTCCTGTTATGTTCTGCTTTTGAATATCAGAGTTCACTATTTCATCAGTTTCTTCAAAAGTTCACACAGTTCATCGACTGCCTCTTCATTTCCTTCGCGGATATTCTCCGAAACACAGGTTTTGATATGTCTCGCCAGAAGTTCTTTGTTAAACCCATTCAAGGCCGCTTGGATCGCTGACACCTGTGTGAGAATATCCACGCAATAACGATCGTCCTCCACCATCGCCCTGATTCCACGCACCTGTCCTTCAATACGGCTCAAACGTGTCATGAGCGCTTTCTTCTCCTGCTCATCACGCTGTTTATGTTTTACATTGCCATCCTCATTGCCTTTACAACAACATGTCATAACTTCCACATCCTTTCTGTCCATCGCACCCTCATTTTGTTATCTGAGTATTATTTTCTACCACTTATGATATTGTCATTCATTATATTCAATATACCCCTATGGGGTATCTTGAATATAGTATAGGATAAAAGAAAAGTCAAGCATCATTATTTACTATTTTTCTCATTAACTAAATTTCTATTACCGTTCTCCTGTATTTCGTTCCCATAACAATTCCTAACTTAACAATGCAAATAATATAAGTTCATGATATAATGTGCGTAAGCAATGAGCAGTGCCATAGACAGAGAAAATATTTTCTGACTGCTTGCAGGCAAGGAAATATTTTTCCTGTCTATGATAGGGCGAATGCCCGACAGCCAGGAAAATCTCTGATTTTTCTGGCGTGCACTGCGGACTAGAAATCATGATCTAATAAAGACTAAAATAGATAATTGCGAAACTCCTAAAAACGTGAATGAAATTGTTCAAAATTAACAAAAGCTTGAGAAAACACTGGGGAGCGGTCGGCACTTAGAAGGCAGGTGCGGCATAAGCCGTGACTGGCTTCTTAGTACCGCTACCAGCGACACGTAGCGGAAGCGTGTTTTCGAAAATTTTGTTGATTTTGAACAATTTAAAGCAACTTTGCCAGAGTTTCGCATTCCCCAAAAAACCAGAGAAAGGACTTCCCTATGCTTTTGAAAAAAGAAAAACCCGCCCAGATCGATTACCTCGAAAACTGGCCGGAACATTATTATGAGATAGAAAATGCCAAAGAAAGAAAAGAGATTCTCGCTCAGGCGATCAGCCGGGGGCTGGATCTTCCAAATGATAATTACCGTATGAAATTGTTGGAAAAACGTTATGGAAAAGACGGCAAGAACGATGCCTTCATGAAAGCATGGATGATGATCAAAGCATCCGGTGCTGCCGGAATTTCTTTTTTCAACAAGCGGCATCTGCAAAAAGAATTAAAACAATATATGAAAGATCTCTGTCTGCTCGAATACGCACCTGAGAATGAAACAGAACAGGCAGTTCTGCTGACAGAGTGGGAAAATTTTGCGAAAGTTCTGCTTGCCTCCTGCACGGGAAGCAAAACTTATTGCTCCACTCTTTTTGGCATTGTGCCGATCAAAGATGCATCCGTTGCAAGAAAAATCGCGGAAGAGATCGACTTCGTCACAAGAACTTACCCACAAAAGCTCGAACTTGCTGACGAATTCGCTCCGTTCCGCGAAGTGATGGTCAACACCTACTGTAATATGATAGAAAATGGTTCTTCCTACTGGTACGAAGTTGTAAACTCCTGATCAGAGTAATCCCTGATGAGAATCAATAAAATCAGATTAATCCCTGGATTAGGATAAATAAAATCAATACCGGAAGCACAAACTGGAAATATGGTTTTAATCCTTTTGCGATCTTAAGACCTTTTCCAGTATTTGCTTCTTCCAGATAGTTATCAAATCCCCATCCCCATTTTGTGACGCAGAATAACAGATAAATAAGGGAACCACCCGGTAGCAACAGATTGCTCACAATGAAATCCTCACTGTCTAACACATCCCTGCCACCGATCAGGTGCAGATCACTCCACACATTATATCCAAGTACACATGGCATGCTGGCAATCAGTATGATCACACAGTTGACCAGTGCCGCTTTTTTTCGATTCCAGCCAAACATATCCATACAAAATGACATGATGTTTTCAAATACCGCAATAATCGTGGAAAAGCTTGCAAATGTCATAAACAAAAAGAACAGTGTTCCCCATATACGACCGCCTTCCATATTTACAAATACGTTTGGAAGCGTGATGAAAATGAGTTTTGGTCCTGCCCCGACTTCCACGCCGTAGCTGAAACATGCCGGGAAAATGATCAGTCCTGCCATGATTGCCACAAATGTATCCAGTGCACAGATTCTGGCACCTTCTCCTGCAAGACTGTTATCACGACCCATATAGCTTCCAAAGATCTCCATGGCTGCAACTCCGAGACTTAAGGTAAAGAACGCCTGATTCATTGCCGCTGAAACGACATTTCCAATGCCCACTTCCCTCACCGTTTCCATATTCGGAATCAGATAAAAACGGACACCCTCGCCCGCACCGGATAATGTAAAACTGTGTACCGCAAGGATCACGATCAGGCCAAGCAAGGCACTCATCATGACTTTGCTTATTTTTTCCAGACCATTCTGCAATCCTCTGCTGCACACAAAAAAGCCAAGAATGACCGTGAGTATCATCCAGAAGCTCATCTGCAACGGGTCTGCAAGCAGGTTGGAAAATACTGCTCCGGCAGCCTCCGCATCCATGCCAGCCTGAAACTCACCTATCAGAAATTTGTAAAAATAAGTTACCATCCACCCGGAAACTGTCGTGTAATACATCATCAGCATATAACAGCCGAATATCGCTGCCCAGCCGTGAAGATGCCACTTGCTTCCCGGTTTTTCTAATGCCTTGTAACCTAACACGGCACTCTTACGGCTTGCACGTCCCACGGCAAGTTCCATCGTCAGAACCGGCAGTCCCATGGCAATCAGAAACACGAGATAAAGGATTACAAACAATCCTCCGCCGTTTTCTCCTACGACATAAGGAAACCTCCATACATTTCCAATTCCAATGGCACATCCGGCACTTACCAGAATAAATCCCAGACGTGATTTAAAAGATTCTCTTTTCATAATCTGATCCCTGACTAGATGTTTAACAGATCACTATAAACTTTTAATGCTCCGTCTGTGTCATGTGCAAGAACACGTTTTGCAAGAACTTTTCCAAGCTGAACGCCTTCCTGGTCAAAGCTGTTGATGTTCCATAAGAATCCCTGGAACATTACTTTGTTCTCGAAGTGAGCAAGTAAAGCGCCAAGTGTCTTAGGATTTAATTCTTCTCCGATGATGATAGAAGAAGGACGTCCTCCCTCGAAATTCTTGTTGCGGTCGTCATCTGCCTTACCACATGCAAATGCTACGATCTGGGCTGCAACGTTTGCGCAGAGTTTCTGCTGGCTTGTGCTGTCCTGTATCACAACATCCGTTCCGATCTGGCTGTTCTTAAATCCAATGAACTGAAGCGGAACAATATCTGTTCCCTGATGTAATAACTGATAGAAGGAATGCTGTCCATTTGTACCAGGCTCACCGAAGATCACCGGTCCTGTCACGTAATTTACAGGCTCACCAAAACGGTTTACAGATTTACCGTTAGACTCCATGTCTAACTGCTGTAAATGTGCAGGGAAACGGCTCAAAGCCTGAGAGTATGGTAAAACGGCTGTAGCCGGGTAGCCGAGTACATTACGCTCATAAACTCCGATCAATGCGTCGAGCATTTCCGGATTCTCTAACATATTTTTATTTAAAGAAAGTTTATCTTCTTCTGCTGCACCGTCTAAGAACTGTGCAAACACCTCCGGTCCGAATGCCAGGGATAATACAGCTCCGCCAACTGCTGATGTAGAAGAGAAACGTCCTCCGATATAATCATCCATGAAAAATGCTGCCAGATAATCATCACTCTTTGCCAGAGGAGATGTCTCACTTGTAACAGCGATCATATGCTTAGAAGCATCCAGTCCTGCATTTTTCAATGCATCTTTTACGAAAGACTCATTCGTCAATGTCTCTAATGTTGTACCTGATTTTGATACAAGTACGAAAATGGAATGTGCAACATCAATAGAAGCTAATACTGCTGCTGCATCATCCGGGTCTACATTGCTGATGAATTTTGCTTCCATCTTGAATGTGTTGTTTTTCTTTGCCCAGTTCTCCAGTGCAAGATACATTGCACGTGGTCCAAGGTCACTTCCGCCAATACCGATCTGAACTACAGTTGTAAACTTTTCACCTGCTGCATTTGTGATCTCTCCGGCATGTACCTTGTTTGCAAAATCAGCAATTCTATTCTGCTGTTCTACATAAAAAGAACGCTTGTCAACGCCATCTGCCTCGACTGCATCACCTAACTGTCCGCGTGTCATATGATGAAGTACAAGACGTTTCTCGCCTGTATTCACAACTTCACCATTATAAAGAGCTGCAAATTTTTCAGAAAGCTGTGCTTCCTCAGCTAATTTTGCAAGTGCTGCAAGTGTGTTATCATCCACTTTTTTTGCAGCATAATTATATGCAAGTCCCTCTGCCATCGGTGTGCTGTATTTCTTCACACGCTCTGCGCCGTTTTCTCCGGACATTACTTTTGTCAGGTCAACCTCTGCAACCTTTGACAATTCTTCAAAAGAAGTAAGGGTATCTAAATTCTTCCAATCCATGATGTTATCCTCCTTGTTTTGCGAAGCAAAATGCGACTGCCCTTGCAGGAGCAGAGGATTTTACTCCTTAATTTTCCTTTTATTTATACAACCGTGAAAAATTATACTATTAAATGTAATCGAATTCAAGTAGTGCAATACACCAAAAAAGAGTCTCTTTCGAAATTTTCCTAAAAAATTTCACAAAAGAGACTCTCTTTTTATTTTCTATTTCTGATTTGCCGGTTCCATATTGACGGAACGTCCTTTGATCTTCACATTCTTCATGGCTTCTAATACTTCTTTGCCATACTCTCTCGGCACTTCCACGAAGGTGTATTTGTCGTACATATCGATCGCACCGACGAGTTTTCCAGGCATTCCTGACTCACCTGCGATGGCACCTAAGATATCGCCCGGTTTCACGCGGTCTTTTTTACCGATGTTAATGAAGAGACGAACCATACCTTCCTCTGCTCCGGTGTTATCCCAGTCGATCTCGCCATTCTCTCTGTCATTTTCCAGATTCACCTGACCGAGTGCCTGTTTTAAGAAAGCTGCTGCAATATCCATTGCGGTATAATCGGAATCATTGACCTGCTTTTCGATGATCTCGATCATCTCTTTTAAATCCTCATTCTCAATGATCTCACCGATTCCCTGCATTACTTTCTCTGCCTTGATCTGTGCCACATCATCGGAAGATGGGATTGGCATTGCAAGGATCTTAGTCTTGCAGTAACGCATGATATCTTTTAACTTGTAAACCTCTTTTCCTTTTACAAAAGTGAACGCACGTCCGGTACGTCCTGCACGTCCGGTACGTCCGATACGGTGTACATAATACTCGTCATCCTGTGGAATATCATAATTGAATACTGCTTCCACATCATCAACGTCAATTCCTCTCGCAGCAACATCTGTTGCGATCAGGATCTCCACACGTCCGGAGCGGAATGCTTTCATGACACGGTCACGCTGTGCCTGCTTCATATCGCCGTGAAGCCCCTCTGCCATATAACCGCGGCTCTTTAACTCCTCGGAAAGCTCGTCTACCATTTTCTTAGTATTACAGAATACGAGGGAGAGCTTTGGATTGTAGTAATCTAACAGTCTCGTCAGGACTTCGGTCTTGTCCTTGCGTTTGACATCATAATAATACTGCTCGATGCTTGGCACGGTCAGTTCTTTTTTTACCACCTTAATGGTCACTGCGTCATGCTGATATTTCTTTGTGATATCTAAAATTGGCTTTGGCATGGTCGCAGAAAACAGAACCGTCTGTCTTCCCTCTTCCGGGATATATTCCAAAATCGTCTCGATATCCTCACGGAATCCCATGTTCAGCATCTCGTCCGCCTCGTCTAAAACAATCGTATTGACTGCCTCGCAGCGGATCGTTTTTCTGCGGAGATGATCCATGACACGTCCCGGTGTACCGATGATGATCTGTGCACCGCCTTTTAATGCCTTGATCTGACGGTTGATATCCTGTCCGCCGTATACTGGAAGGATTTTCACGCCATGCATATATTTGCTTAATTTGCGGATTTCTTCCGACACCTGGATCGCAAGCTCTCTGGTTGGTGAAAGGATGATCACCTGTGTCTTTTTATTATTTGGGTCTACTTTGTGAAGCACCGGGATACCAAAAGATGCTGTCTTTCCGGTTCCTGTCTGTGCCTGTCCGATCACATCGACTCCTGACATCACTACCGGGATCGCCTGACTCTGGATCGGAGTCGCCTCTTCAAATCCCATCTCTTTGATAGCACGGAGTACCTGTGGATATAAATCTAATTCATCAAATCTTACTGTTTCCATATATTTTCCTTTCGTGCGAATGCGCAGTCGTATACGTTAGCATATTGTCGCCATTTTGTCAACTATTTTGTCAGAATACCCGTATCACATCCGGCACGATCTATGTACCCCGGCTTCCATGAAAAAGAAAGCTGGGTTAATATGAAAAGCAATCGAATACTCCCTGTTTTTCATCCATATCCAAGCAAAATCCAGTCGTCGTACACTCCACATGTATTTCTGTTTTTCCCCTGTAAAAATGTGATATGCGCCGTCACCTCTAAAAAAAGCTGCCGTAGCAATAGTTCGATTGCGGATTGCTCATTATAACTTATGCCATTTTTCCTCTAAGGTTCCACTTTTTCCTGTTTTAAGGATAAATCCAGCTCCTGTCCGCGGATATCCGCAATACAGATATCATTTCTGCTTTTCTTCTTTACCTGATATAACAGCATATCTGCAGTATGTAGAAAATCCCAGCTCCTGTTTCCGTTCTCCGGAATTCCATACGAAATTCCCTGGGAGATCGTCACGATCGGCAATGCATTGGAATATAAATGCTCCAGTTTGAGATCCATAATATTCTGCCGCAGCGCGCCTGCCTTCGCATACACTTCCTCCGCACTTATACCCGCATAAATGATAATAAATTCATCTCCGCCATATCTCGCGCAGAATGTCTGCCCATCTTCCATCTTTTTCAGCTCATTTGCAATTGCAATAATGCACTCGTCGCCCTGCTGATGTCCATAATTGTCATTATACTGCTTGAAAAAGTCAATATCTAAAATCTCCATTGCAAGTGGAAGTCGGTGCTCATAACAGTAATCTAATACTTTTTCCGAATAAGCATTCAGGCGGTAACGGTTTGCCAGTCCGGTCATCTGATCTGTCTCCGACTGTTTCAGCAGCTTCACATTGACTGCTTCCATCTCCCTGCGGCTCTCATTTGCACGTTCGAGAGAACTTCTGACATAAAGCATGTTGACGATCATATCTTTGTTCTCGCGCTCCATGATCTCGGAAAGCTCATAATACAGACCAGCCGCCTGCAGATAACCTGCATTGTCCTGATTCTTGCGGTAGCCTTTGATCTTAATGGAAATGACTCTGCGCTGCAGATTAATCACACCTGAATCTCTCACGATCTGATCCAGCTTCTCAACGATCATCCACAGCACATCATCCCGACCGATCTCCAGCATCAGCCCGCAAAAATCACAAAGGTCGTCAAATACCTCCATGATCGGCACATTTTTATTGATTATTTCTACAATCTCCTGGATCTGTGCATCGCGTCTCACATAATTATGGATCAGATGATAATATCTTGCCTTCAGGCAGTCCACATATAAAATGTCAATATCCTCATAATAAGACGCACATTCCGCATCCAGTTTTTCTATATAAACATGTGTCTTATCTAACATCCCCTGCAGCATATAGCAGCGTGCCAGATTCACGTAACTGGCCATCAGTCCGACATAATTTTCTTTTACATCCGGATTACTTTTGCAGTATGAATGAGCCTTTTCGAAATAACTTTGTGCCTCGTGATACACACCATTTTCCATGTACAGATTACCAAGATTCTGCATGATGCTGATCTCCATCTTAGTAATCCCATATTTACGGCAGTAATTCAATCCTGTCAGATAGTAATCCATCGCTGCAGACACATTTCCCTTGTTGACAGAAGAGATTGCCATCAGGTTGTAAGACCTTGCGATCAGCTCCCACTGTCCGGTCTGTCCTAGCAGATGGATTGCCTGCGCAATGTTGCGGAACATGTGCTCTACATCATTCAGCAGATAGTAAGTTTCCCCACTGTAAAAATATGCAAAACCAAGAAGTGCCGCATCTTTATGTTCCTTTGCATACCGTTCTATATCAAGACAGCATTTGAGTGTATGCTCTGCGTCCTTTCCTCTGCTGTTCAAAACTTCCTGTTTCCATGCGTTTACCACGTCATTTGATCCATGAACTCCCATGCAGTCTCTACCTTTCTGCCTGTTTTCGGTATTTCAATAAAATTTATTATAATCCAGAAATTCCGTGTGTTCAAGAAAAAGGAAATTTTTGCTATTCAAAAAATTCGATCGGATCGACCGGTACCCCATCTTTTCGAAGTTCAAAATACAGGTTACTGCCCTCAACCGAATAATATTTTGTCGGTTCCGTCACATAACCGATCACATGACCTGCCTCCACATAGTCTCCCACTGCAAACTCCGGTTCCTTAAGCTGTCCGTAGACCGCGAGATACCCATCTCCCAAATCCTCTGTCACGGTACATCCTGTCACTTCATTTGTCTCAATACTCTGGATTTTTCCTTTTGCAACCGCATAAACTTTGCTGTTGACATCCCCGGCAATGATGACCGCCGGATTGTATTTGTACTGGTCCAACGTCGCAAAATACACCGTCGAGTCCATGCTGTAATCTAAGATCACATTTCCTTCCATCGGCCATAAAATACCATCTTCCGCAGCGAAATGGAGTGCCTGGGAAGTGTTTCCTGTCGGTGCTACCTCTTCCTGTCCACTGTCTGTTTCCTCACTCTCCTTTTCTACCTCTGCTGTCTCTGTGCTCTGTGTCTGCGGTTTTAAAATAGAAGCAACCTGATCTGCTTCTGTCTCTTCCTCCATTGCCACATCCTGGTTCTCCGTGTCCATCTCTGCTGCAATTTCCTGTTCCAACTGCTTTCTCTCCTGTTCCTGCCCTCTGCTATATAAAACAGTCATGCCGACTGCTGCAAGGATTACCAGCGTGCCTGCGATGATATACTGTTTTTTCTGCCAGAAGGCTGCCCACCCGTGATTCTTTCTCATATTTTTCACCGTCCATTGTTTATTTAGCAGAATACATTTACTGCTATTAACAATAGTGTTGCCACATTCAGACGGTTTATTCACAGTAATTGGAATCGTTTTTCATTCCACAGATTTCACCTCTGCGCCGGGAAAAAAATACTGTAAAATTTTTCTGTAATCCTCCCCTTTTTCAGCCATTTTCTGTGCTGTATACTGGCTCAGGCCAAATCCGTGTCCATGTCCCTTCGTTACGATCCGGATCTTGCCAGGTTCCAGTTCTGTCACATTGAAATTTGCGGATTTTAACCCAAGTTCCCCACGCAGTTCCTCTCCTGTGTAGGATTTCCCATTCATCTGCGCCTTTGTGACATACCCGGCGCTATCCTTCTCTTCGATCGTGATCTCCTGATCCAGATACAACACCGAAAGATAATCCGGCGCCTGTGCATCCTCATAACATGCCACACCTGAAAGATATGGCATATCCGAATCCGGATATAATTCTTCCATATTTCTTGTATTTCCTGCACTCACTGCATGGTATGCCGCATATATGTAATGGTTCCGATACTGCAGCGTCTCTCCGTCTGTCTCCTGTATCGCCTCCCTTATCTTTCCTTCCGCCTCGGAAAAATAGTCGCCCCACAGCTCCTGTAATTCGCCCATTGTCATACTCCCCGGAAGTTCTGTCCCCATCTCCTCTGCTGCCTTAAGATTCGTGCGGGCAATCACACACTGGGCTTTGATACATTCCTCCGGTGCATCTGCGCTTATCTCCTTTGCGACAATGCAAAAAAGCATGTCCGCATCCTCCTCTGTTTCCGCTGTCCGGTTTACATTTCCCAGCAATTCTTCCAGCTGCATTTTCTGGCAAAAAATGGTGAGAAAAAGTGGTATGAGAAGCAAGAGCAGAAGTATGGTCAGCATCGTGTTTATTCTTTTTGCCAAGTTTTTTCTGTGCATAAAAAATCTCCATCCCATATACAAGTATATGAAATGGAGTCAGCTTTTATGAATCAAATTTTATCCGGAGTTCCTGTAGAAAGTTTATGACTGACCTCAGGGATTCTGTTGTCTGCAAAAGGTTATGATACACCGATACGAATAGGGCAGGTGCTTTCGAATGAAAATGCTCGGCTTGTTGATTTGTCTGATGTCATGTTTGGACTTTCTGATTATTTATGTTCATTCAGAGCTGGACACTTCACGCCAAATGTGCGCCTGGGACAAACTCATTGCGAAAGAATCGTGCAGGAGTTAATACAGCAATATCAGCAGTTGTCCAGTCAAAAATTATCTGAACAGCTTAATTTTTGACTGGTTATAAACAATGCTGATAGCTGTATTTACTCCTGCCAGATTCTTGAGTTGAGTTTGTCCCGGGCGCACATTTGACGCGGAGTGTTCAGCTATGAATGTACATAAACCGTCAGTCCAAACATGGCATCGGACAAATTTACACAATCCTCACGAATTTTCATTCGAAAGCACCTGCCCTATTCGTATTGGTGTATTTTTACGTTATGATCAGACAACAGAATCTTTGAGGTCAGGCATAAACTTTCCACAGGAACTCCAGACTTCTATTATATTTTGCTGCCGATGATGTTGCTGAGCTGTGCGAACTGCTGAAGCGTCAGTGCTTCGCCACGGATGGTGACCGGAACGCCAAGTTCCTCAATGCTTTCCTGGATCACTTCTTTGGAAAGATGAATGTCCGGCGCATTGTTCAAGCCATTGGCAAGCGTCTTTCTGCGCTGATTGAAGGATGCACGGATGATCTTAAACATTAATTTCTCGTCATTCACCTGCACCGGCACTTCTTTGTGTCTTGTGAGACGGATCACTGCACTTCCTACATTTGGGCGGGGCATAAAACAGTTCGGCGGAACGATCGCAACAATCTCGGGTTTCGCATAATACTGCACTGCAAGGGAGAGCGCTCCATATTCTTTCGTTCCCGGTCCCACCTGCATACGGTCTGCCACTTCTTTCTGCACCATGATCGTAATGCTGTCGATCGGCACATGGCTTTCAAATAATCCCATAATGATCGGTGTCGTGATATAATATGGAAGATTCGCCACAACTTTGATCGGCTTTCCTCCATTTTTTTCCTCTGCCAGCTTATTAATATCTACTTTTAAAATATCATCATTGATGACTTCCACATTGTCGTATGCGCTGAGTGTGTCTGCCAGGATCGGGATCAGATTTTTATCAATCTCCACTGCTGCCACTTCTCTTGCATTCTCGCAGAGATACTGCGTCATTGTGCCGATTCCAGGTCCGATCTCCAAAACAAAATCATCCTTTGTGATTCCGGACTCCTCAATGATCTTCTCAAGCACATGCGTATCGATCAGAAAGTTCTGTCCAAACTTCTTCTGAAAATTAAAATTATATTTCTGTAAAACCTCTATGGTATTCTGTGGAATTCCTAACGTTGCCATATACTGCCTTTCTCTTCAAATAAACGATCTAAAAACTCTGCATACAGGCGGTTAAATGTTTCATGAAACGTAACTGCCACATTTACATCCTGATTTCCAGACATCTGTGCCTCCTCAAAAATAGCAAAGGCTGTCTCATATAAATCCGGGTTTTTGTCATAAAATACTTCTGTCAAACCATCCTGAAAGGCAAACTGCGCCTCCTGGGAAAGATTGTCCTTAAAATCCTCTTTGGAAATGCATCCACCCTCCTCGTAATCGGACAAAAAGATGTGTCCGCCTGCGGAGGTTACGAAATCCTCAAATGCCTCTTTTACATCCTCATAAGTTACCGGGACATAATTTTCCTCCCAGTAACGGTCAAATGTTTCTCTATCCGGAAATGCTGCTAAAATATCTTCCATACCTGCGCTCCTTTGTGTTTTTTTGCTCCATTTATACTATCATACTTTGCAATCGTTCCGCAATAATGTATACAGGGTTGGCTCCAAGTGAAATTCCCTGCACATGTTTTCCACTTCCGCCAAATATTTTTTCTTCGCAGAGGACGGTAAGACCGGGCGGCGGACCGCACGGATCAAAATATTTTTCGGTGTGTGTGCAAAGTCAATAAATTCCAGCAGCTGGGTTTTGTATCCGCAGCACTCCAAAAGATTCGCCCGGATCGCATCTGTTGTCAGCGCTGAAAAGCGCTCTTTGATAATGCCGTATCTCGTGAGCAGGGAATAATCCTCACTCTGGATCTGCTTATTCACCTCATGCTGGTAGCATGGTACGGAAAAAATCATTTTTGCATTCCATGTAATTGCATTGTAGAGTGCAAAATCTGTCGCAGTATCGCAGGCATGGAGCGTCACGACCATATCCACGTCAAACGGCGTCTGAAATCCATTGATGTCACCAAGCTCAAAGCGCAGATTGTCATAGCCATATTTTTCCGCCGCCCGGTTGCATTTTTCGATGACATCTTTTTTCAGGTCGAGTCCAAGCATCTGCACTTTCATGTGCCGGATCTCTGTAAAATAATAATACATAATAAAAGTCAGGTAAGACTTTCCGCACCCGAAATCAATGATGTGGATCTCCTCGCCTTTATATTCCCGGATTGCATCATCGATCATCTCGATAAAACGGTTGATCTGGCGGAACTTATCATACATGGACTTTACCACTTTTCCCTCTCCGGTAAAAATACCCATATCCACCAGCGGAGGTATCACCTGTCCCTCATCCAAAATGTAATTTTTCTTCCGGTTATGCTCTGTGACTGTGTCTGGTGCTTCTTTTGAAGCTTTCGCCCTGAGTGTCACCGCACCTTTCTTTGAGATCAGAAGACTGTATTCTCTTTTCTCATCCCATGCATTTACCTGCAGGAATGTATCATGTATGGTTTCCATCAAAAAGCCCTGCAGATCTTCTGCGCCAAAATTATCGTGGAACACCTGTTTCTCTGTATACTTTGCCGCCTGATAGCCATCGCCTTTCTTCTCTACCACGATCTTTTTGTACGGACAGTCTTTCGCCATTGGCTTACTGATAATTATTTTCATGAGCGGATTCGCTGACAGTTTTTCGATTGCCGCAATCCAGTCCTCATTCGCCTCAAATGTCTTTTCTTCTCCCTCTTCATTTGCGAGAATCACAAGACATTTTTCTTTTTCTCCCGGCTGCCGCTCTTCGCAGCCGTATTCTCCATCAAAAATCTGTTTTAGTTTCCACATGATCTATGCTCCTTACTGGGATTTGGAAATACATTCCTGTTCCAGCTTTATTCCTTTTTGTAACATATAAGTGATGAGTTTTCTCTCTTCGTCCGGCAGTTCCATTTTTTCTAACTGCATCAACCGCTTTTTGTCATTCTCTGTCAATGGTTTCGCATAATCCTCATACTTTTTTAATGTTTCAATGTCCATTTGAAACATTTGAAATGGGATCCCTGTTTTTCTTTTCAAGTGTTCTAAAATATAAAATCCGCCTGCATCCAAATCTCCAAAATGATAATATTGTGCATCCGGCAATTTCTGATAAATCTGCATCAGCAGATTTCGTCTGCTGTGGTTATGATAACCGCCAAGATAGATTACCAGACTGTGTTCCTCTTTAAAACGGTAAAAAGAAGTCAGATTTTCAATTGTGAATACTTTATCAATCGTCTGATCCGGACAGATATCCGGCGTATCCTCCTCACTCCCCACCGCAACAGCGATTCCTTTCGGGAAAGCACTGATATCTGCTGCCTGCTTCCCGGCGCTGTAAATCTGTACGTTTCCCTTCATATACACATAGCCCGGTGTTTTATAAATCTGATACTCCGCAAGAATTTCTTCATTTTCAAATCCTGTCAGTTCTTCATTTTCCTCCCGGAATATTTTACAGATTTTTGGGATCAGTGTCTCGAATATTTTGCTGTCATGAAAATGTTCTATGGAAAATTCCCTGATATAACATTCTTTCCTATTCTGCTCTACTTTATCTAAGGTGTCGATCAGTTGCTCTGTTTTCCTGTGATCCATGATATCGAGATATTCTTTTACTGACTGTTCTCTTTCCAGCCGCATTATCATGTGGGACAAAAAGCTTCTTGTTAGCTCACCCTGCGTTTTCTGATAAAACTGCTCCAAAATCTGTTTTGTACGTGCCTCGGCTTCCCTCTTCGGCTTCCTGCCAAGCTTCTCATATGCCTCTTCCACATAATTCTCACAGAGTACAAGCTTCTCAATAATATATCCGGGCTTCTGGTTTTTCCATGCGATCGTGACCAGTCCCTCACGCTCCATCTGTTCTGCGGCTGCGTGAATGGTTTCTATCTCAAGCGAGCTCTCATCGAAATACTTTGGCATCGTCTTCTTATTGAACGGAAATGCAATATGAATCGCTCTTTGGTTTTCTCCTCTGGAAAGCTTACTGTTTTCGTATTTGTCCAGAAGATAATTCAATATCTTATTTTCGACCGGATGCATAACGATACTCCTCCACGAAGCTTACTTTATCGTCTGTCAGTACTAATAATGTCTCCTGCATTTTCGGACCGATATACTGGATTTTATCCGGCGGCGCTGCGATCACGATCTGAAGTGGCAGTCTGTTCATAAACTCAAGAACTGCCCCGATCCTCTCATCATCCATATTGTTAAATGCCTCATCAAACATCACCAGCCCGATTGCCTCTCCGCCGATATTATTATTGTACAACTGGACAAAAGATGCGGCTACCGTCACATAGAACGGGGTCTGTGTCTCGCCTCCGCTCTTTTCTTCACAAACCTTAGAGTAAAGAGAATAGCTGCCATCCTCATGTGTGATCTTAATATCATAATCCATATAGGTGCGGTAATCCGTAAATTCATCTAATGCCTTGATCCCATTGTCCTGATCCAGTGCGAGCTTTGAAAATAGTTCATCAATGACTTCCTTATGATTCTCATGAAACAGACCGCTGAAAATGGACTCTCCCTGCACTACATTGAAATCGTCCATGATCATATCGTAATATTTTCCATAGCTTTTGCTCGGCAAATATAAAAATTCATATCTTTCATTGCTGAAGGTGATATCTTTCAATGCCTTATTGAGTTCTTTAAACTCTCCCTGTGCCTGCTTCATATTTTCCTGAAGCTTGGATAAAAACTGTTCCCGGAATTCTTCCCCTGCCGATAATTTTGCTTTTCTTACTTTTTCTTCATAATTCAGAAGCTCGGAGTTCACCAGTCTCTCCTGAACTGCCGCATATTCCGGATATGCTTCTAACGTAGCCGGTGCGCCAAAATCAAATGCCGTTTTGTAATCGTACATCGCACTTGTCATTTTCTTATCCGCATTCTCTTTTGTTGTATTATTCGCCTTACGTCTTCGGTCAAAATTCTGCCGGAACTGCTCTAATGTCTTATCACCGGTCTGTTTTTCGTATTCTTTCTTCCAGAGCACGATCTCATTTTCTGCTTTCTGGGCAATGTCTGTGATCAGTTCATTCTTGTGTATGCACTCATCCTCGCACTCCACAAGCCTGTCTTTTGCATTGCTTATTTTCAGTTCGCAGGCTCCGCTTTCCCTGTCATTTTTGGAAATGTGATTTTTCAGTTCCTCACACTCTTTCCGCATTTCATCCGCACGGATCTGCTTTTCGATCATGGTCGTATTCTGCTGCAGATTACGGATCTCCGTCTCACATTTTTCAATCTCAAGTCCTGTCCTTTTCAGTTCTGATACAATTGTAATCCTATACTTCACATCTGTATCATCATCCCACTCGAGCCATTGCAGCGTCACTTCCATATGTGTCATACGGTCTTTGCATTCTATTTTCTGCCGGTTTAAATCCTCCTTTTTCTGCAGTGCCTGCTCATACTGGACTTTGAATGCATTCTTGCCGATAAATGGAGTTGTATAGATTTCCGGTCTGATCGCAGATGCGACATGATTCTGATAGCGCATGCAATTTGGTGTGATAGAAACCGGATACTGTTTTAATTCATCCACTCTCTTACACATATGTACCTTGCCAAGAACCATATTCACATACCGCTTCGCATAAATACTCTTCGACTCCACAACTGTTGCAAGACTTCCTGCCGGAGCAATATCATATTCCTCGAGTTTGCCGGAATTGATCAGTCCCACACCGTATGCTTTCTTTTCTCTTCTCAGTTTTTCGTAAATACCAAGGGCAATGTCAAAATGTTCCGGCTCTACCAACACATAAAATCGCTGTGTATTCAGATAGCCCTCCACTGCATTTCTCCATGTTTCATCCGTGATCTCTAACATTTCACACAAAATCCTCGGCTTTGCCGTCCTTCCGATCTTGAGCAATTCCTGCTCCACACGCGACATCAGAAGCTCGACTGCCGAGGGATAGGAAAACCGGTGCTGTTTCAGATTACTGATCCGCTGCTCTGTCTCCTGCAGGTCTGCTGTGATCTCATTCAGCCGGCTTTGGATCTCTAAATTTTTCCTCTGCAGTTTTGTACTCATATGCTTCTTGTAAGCGATCGCCCGGTCAATCAGTTCCTGTGCACTAACAACGTCCTCCGTATCCTTCAGCCGGTGCAGCAGCTCATCATACTGCTTCATGCATTCATCCACATCCGGTATTTCAAGCAGTCGGCTTACTTTCTGTCCGGCTTTTTTCCCGCTCTCTAACAGTCTTTTCTTTTCCTGATATTGTATTTCTGCTTTTTCCTGTAATTCTTTCAGATATTTTTTCTGCTTTTCCAACGTCTGGAAATCTGAGTTGGCGTTCAGCTCCGCTAAAAGCAGTGTGCGGACTTCCTCCTTATTCTCCAGCTCCTTTTTCATGCTGCTGCACTTTGCGTTCAGCTGTTCCAGACGGTAACTTTCGCGCCGGATCTCATCCTGCAGAGCACTGATCCGGTCTTTGGTCATATCCAGATCCGACTGTGCCATAAAATACTCGTACATCCGGTCAGATTGTATACAATCCACCACTGCTTTGTGGTGGCATTCGATCTCTGACAGTTTTTCAATTCTGTTTTTCACACCCTCCAGCGTTTTTTCCAGCTCCTGATAGCTTCTTACATTTTCGCGCAGATTGTCAATATTGACTTCTTTTTCATCCAGCACATAGGAATAGACAAAGTCCTTGATATCATCAATCGGTTTAAACGCCAGCGCCTTTGGGATCAGCTGAAAGAACTTATCCTCGATTCTTCCAAAACGCTGTTTGATCATTTTTTTGCCTTCTGCGTTCGTCTTTGCAAATAATTTGATGTTTTTATTGTTAAACGACCTAAATTCTGTGATGGTCCGTGGTCTGTTTCCGATCTTAAACATCTCATCCTCTAACATCACATTGTCCATGAGATAACGCACGACTGTCTCCTGCCCTTCAGTTGCCGAATCGATCACTGCTCCGATGACAAAATACTTTTCCTTGCTCTCCTCATAAAATTCCAATGCGACATGCGCACTGATCTCTCCGGTTCTCTCATAAGGATGATTTTCACGTCCGGTCTTACACCGGATATAACCGGTCAGCTTTCTCTTGCCGTTCTCATGGGCAGCCTTATTAAAATGATTTGTGGAGCAGGTCACAACAAATTGGATCGCATCTAAAAGTGTGGATTTTCCGGCTCCATTTTCGCCGGAAATCAGAGTTGAGTCCCCAAAATCTATCGTGACATCCGAGAAACGATGCCAATTAATCAGCTTCAGTCTGGTCAGTTTCTTCATCTTTTAATTTTCCTTTCCTATAACTGTCCACTTTGTCGTATACACTCTTGATATCCTCTACCCTCACTGCCATCAGGATGGAATTATAGATCAAAACTCTGGACTCCTCATTTTTCAGATCCGAATCCAGCAACTCAATCAGCTGATATCTCCGGAACAGACGGAGTGCATTTCCCATCGTCGTCTTATCGATCATTTTGTCACGGATCTTCAGGCTTAAAAACTTGTCCTGAATATCGCCCAGATTCACGATGACTTCATCGCTCACAGACAATTCTCTTTTCTTCTCGTCAAACAGAATACGCAATATGAGTAAAATAACGGACTCATATAATTTTAAATTCTGCCGGTTTGTATTCAGGGCGTTGGTAAGCTGCACAATGCCATATTCTTCGTTTATTTCTAATCTGTAGCCGAGTACTCCAAGTAATTCTTCAAACTTTTCTTTGTACTTTTGTATAAAATAGAAGTCACTTCTTGTTGCCTGATTCTGTCTGCATATAAAACATACATTAATCAGTTTATTACATATTCTGCGGAATTCATCCTGATCCTTCTGCAGCATGCCATTTAATAAATCCATTCTGCTCTCCCTCTGCTATGCGCTGTCAGCGTTTTATGATCGCAAAATCCGGGAAATCAAACTCTCCACTGATTTTATTCGCACCTTCTGCCTTTTCAATTCGATATCGCATCTTTTTTCTGGAGCCATACAGTCTGACATAGATCAGCCTGATAAAATCATCCATTGTTTCCATCGGAAGCTCAGACGCATAGATTTTTGCCCTGTCTCCTAATTGTTCTTCTACAAACCGCTCTATCCGTTCCGGACTTAAAATGCGCTGCATCTTCTCCGCCATCTTCCGGAGCTTTTCCTGCCTCAATTCCACATCCGGCATAGCTTCTATCAGCTCCTGAGGATGAAACTCTTTCTTTCCCTCGATCGGACTGTAAAATGATTTCTCATCAATAAAACTGCTCCCGAACAGTCTCACCAGATTATCCAGATACTCGATCTCATAGATTCCATTCAGATCCAGCTGGCTCTGTTCCATCTGCTCTCCAATATATAAGAGAATCTCTTTCATCTGTCCTCTGACATCTTCCGTTCCTGCCAGCAAAAACTTTGCACGGTTTACTGCTGCTCTCTGGTATTGTGTGTTTTTCCGGTTGATCTCTGCCAGAATATCATCCATATTCCGGAACGCTTCCACAATCTCATGCAATGTCTGATATACCAGTTCTTCTGCCTGCCCGACCGGTATCTCCCGGATCGCTGCCAACTCTTCCGACGTCTTTGTGATATAACGTGAACTATGCCCATTTGCTTCCAGCCGCTCTATAATCTCCGGCCGGAACTTTGACACATTGTCTGAAGTCAGTAATCTGTGGTAAGCTTTATCTACAATATTCGTAATATAATCATTAAACAGCGCATTCATAATCTCCGCTACGGTCTTATGCTTTGTCAGTTCATCAATGTAATGCTTGATATTTGAATTGAGATTCTTTAATCCTGTAATCAGCATATCCGTATTATCCCGGATCTGTTGCAGCACAACCGCCGGATGATCCGTATTGGTCCGCACAAGGCTGTAAATGGTATAAATATAGCCCTGATATTCTACCTTTCGTCCGTCTGAAATCTCAAGAAGCGTTTTCATGACTTTTACGGCATAATCATAAAAATTGACTCTCTGCACATAACTCTTATCCGTCTCAACCTCAAGCCAGCCATACTTCTCCAATAAGCGCAGCATCTCATTTGCCTTTTTTCTGGAATCCATGCCATTTATGTCATCTTCCTCAAATTCCGCTGCCTGATTCTGTTCAAAATAAAACTGTAATTCATCCACAAGGATTTCTCTCTCGATCCCAAAGGAAAGCTGTGCACTCATTGCCTGAAACAACCGGCACAGACAGTCCCAATATACAAGTCTGTTCGGCGATGCCAGCGGTGTGAAAAATTCTTTTGGAATAATACCAAATAATGGATTGGTCTGCTGTGCCTGTGCGTCATCCATATCTGAAACTCCTGTCCTTTCAATTATAAAAAAGGCGTCTTTGAACTTCTGATCCGTCCAAGACGCCTAAAATAATTCTTTTATATCATAGCAATACATACTCCAATTGTTGCAATCGCCAGAACAGCCAGTATACATATGTATAACCATAAAAACTTTTTATTCTTTGCTTTATTTACAAAAATTAATATCAATCCAAGCATTACAACAATACAAAGTGTCATTGATAAATTCATAACCAAAACATAAGCCATACTTATCTTTGCATTTGTAAATGCCTGATAATTAATAGAAATCATTGCAAATATTGCAACTAATACTCCCATCAAAGTAAGCACATTGGCATATATCTTTTGAGATAAATCCTCTATACTTTCTTTTGCATGCTGTATTTCCCGTTTCGTCTGTTTCTCGTACTCTTCCTTGTAATTACCCAATCCTTTGTAACTGACTTCATTCTGATAAGATGCTCCAACCTGTGCACTATATGGCATAGCCGGCACTTGTGTCAATTGCTCAAACATAATTTGTGCAATTTTCATATCATGTGTTAAAACCAATAAATTTTCAGAAATATTCGTAACACGCAAAAAAACGTATGTCACATGTCCAGGCTGATAATGGGGACCATCTACTACCAGACCCTGACGCATTCTTGAATTCTTTTCAGCTATTCTTCCAACAATATTCTCCGGAATACTTATTTTTTCCTGCGTCTTTACAAATACTGTCTCACCCGGTTTTAAATCGTACTCACGATGTTCTTTTCCTTCTTCATCACACATGACATCCATCGTTAAATCATAACTGATTCCATTTAAATTTTCTTCTTTAAAGCCTGAAACAATCAACTGATGACTGTCTACATACTGTTTTATATCCTTATCTACTAAAATCATGTGTCTCGCCCCTTTTTATGTCCCAATTATAGCACTGTGAAATTAAAGATACAATATGCTTTTTCAAACAATAGATGTAGCATTTGCATACTCCTTTGCTGTGACGATCAGCCCACGATCAACACTGTCTTTCCTTCAAATGCAAATCCGTACTCTTTAATCTGATTTACTGTGCAATCTGCTTTTCCTATCGTTCTTCAACAGATTCATCATCAACGTTTTGTTCCAGCAGATCCTCCGGTCTGCAGCACAAAACATTGGAAAGCCTGAGTACATAGTCTGTTCTCGCATGATTAATATTCTTCTGTCTCTGTTCATACTGCTGTATCGTTCGCAATGGTACTTCCGACCTCGCTGCGAGTTCCCGCTGGCTAAGTCCCAATAATTTTCGATATTCCTGTAATCGAGCTGTCCTTCGTGAAGCTTTTTCCTCACGCATTTGTTCCATGTCAATCACAAAATGCATGACATCCATTTCATGATACTTCTGATACATATGCAAAATCTCTGTAATTGTGATATTCTCCGTAATCTGCGCAAATGTCAAATTGGAATACCACTGATAAAATGCCATGAAAAATCCCAACCAATACTCCGGGCTTCTGTCTAATGAAAACACCGGCTGTGGTAATTCTTTGTCAAATGTTTTCTCCCATATCACACGCTGCGCCAATTCCACCCCAGACAAACCTGCCACAACAGCACAATCTCCCTGACAGAAACGTTTTGAATAGTCAGAATTTAAAAACATTCCATAGTATATTTCTAAGTTGATCCCGCATCCATTTACTGCATAATCAAACATCCATGCAAGAGTTGTTCTTGCCTTGGCAAGGTATATTTCATCGTAAGCGCGCATCATCTGCCTGCATCTCCTCCTCCAAAATCTGCATCATATATATCTCACCCTTTTTCCACGGTTCCCTGCGGCTTTCAAAATATTCCCTGCGCGCCCTGCTGTCTCTCATCAACTTCTTCGGCTGCCAAACTCTTGCTTCTGCCGGAATTGCATCCTCAAATGTAATTTGTTCAAATGCTTTCCTGCTCTTTAAAACGATCTGCTTTCCTAAGTCTCCAAGATACATGGCTCTGGATAGCTGGCGCAACGAAATTGCATTATTTAAAAAATCCTGCGCAAAGGAAAAATAACTGTCATCTGCCCGATAACCCACGATCACATCATAATTCTTATATCCAATATCAAACGACTCTATCAGATACTTCTTTGCCTCTTCCCCAAAGTCAGATTGTATATCAAACAAACGGTTCTGCAGTAAAATCGTTATCCAACGCAAAATATTATACTCTTTGGCACTTAAATCCAGCACTTTTAATCCATTCAATTCCAATTGATATTGATTTGCATATCCATCCTGCTGCTCTGATACCGCCCATTCCCTGGCAAGTCCAAGTTCTTTTGTGCAATAAAATCCCAGTCCATAATCATTATACGGCTTTCCGACCCCATAGCGCGGCTTTTCTATTATTTTATTTGATCCGTGGTAAATTGTAATCATTGTATTCATATTTAGATAATACTCCTTTGGGAGTATAATTGTCAAATGGATTATTTCTTTCTAAAGGCTTTCGCTGGTACTCCGGCTGCCTTACAATGATCTTCCACATCTCTCACGACTACCGATCCTGCACCAATCACAGTATTCGTTCCAATCGTAATACCCTGTATCACATTTGCACCCATACCAATTTCTGTATTGTCGCCGACTACCACATTTCCTGCTAATGTGACATCCGGACTTAATGTTACATAATTGCCTAACTTTCCGTCATGGCATACTTTGCTTCCGGTATTCATAAAAACAAAACTCCCAAGCGTTACATTGGTTGAGATTCTTGCATCCATACTGATAATGCAGCCTTTCCCCATCTGCACATCCTCACAAATTCTTGTATCACCAAGTATTATGTTCGGGAAAATAATATTTTTATTATTTTTCAATTTCTCTACAATTTTTTTTCGAAGCTTTGGCTCTCCCACACAAACTGCCACGTTTGTCAATTCTGTTCTTGCCAGCAAATAATCATCATTCCCAATATATTCTAGGGTTTCATTTCCAACTGTAACGCTGCTGTGTTCTTCCGGCGGCATTCTATCAACATATCCTAATATATTCCAATTTTCTGCTGATTTATTCTGTTCCTGCATCTGCCACACAATTTCCCTCATACAGCCACCGGAGCCAACTAAAATAATATCCTGCATTTTACCATCCCTTATAACATCAATACATTCTTGATCTGTTCCACAACATAAACTATATCGTCTTCTGTGATCTGTGTGCTGCTTGGGAAATTCAAGATGCATTTACTATAATAAGGTGCTTTCTCCATCTCATATGTTATCGCATTCTGATACGGCAGCTGTTCATGGATCAATCCCCAGATTGCCCTTGTCTGTACACCTCTTTCCTGCAGCTTTGTGATGATATCCCTTAAAGAACCATTCACTCTTTCCATTGGAATCTCAAGTGAATAAAACCACTGATTTGAATATGTTCCTTCTCGAAAGCCAAGTAATTTTCCGAGTTCAAATCCATCGAATAGTTTTTGGTACAACTCATAATTACTGTGTTTTCTCTTTATAAACTCAGGCAGTTCTTCCATCTGCGCCACACCAAGCGCTGCCTGTAAATTGGTCATGCGATAATTATATCCAACTTCATTATGAATATAATAATGCGGATCATCCTTTGCCTGTGTGGAAATATACTGCATATGTGCAACTGTTTTTGCATCTTTTGCTGTCACTGCACCGCCACCACCGGTTGTAATGATCTTATTCCCATTAAACGAGTATGCTCCAAAATCTCCGATCGTTCCCGCATACTTTCCGGCAAAACGTCCTTCCGTGTAATGGGAACCCAATGCCTCTGTGGCATCTTCTATCACCTTCAAATGATACTCTTCCGCTATATCCATAATGCTTTCCATATCTGCCAGATTTCCAAACACATGCACTACAATAACCGCTTTTATTTTCTTGCCAGAAGCCGTGTGAATTAATTGTTTTTGTTCTACATGGCACTCTTTTTCACAAAACTTCCGCAGCTTGACCGGATCCATGCATAAGCTGTCATCACAATCCATAAATACAGGCTCTGCAAACTGATAATGTACCGGATTCACTGCTGCAATAAAAGTCAATGTCGGCACGATCACCATATCTCCCGGCTGTACATTACATTCCAATAACGACAAATGTAATGCAGATGTGCCGCTCTGGCAGGCAGCCACTTTCTCTACATGAAGAAATCCTGCCATCTGCTCTTCTAGTTTTGTAATATAGGCTCCGCCTGTAGATACCCAGCCCTGATCTATTGCATCATCTACGTATTTTCTCTCATTTCCCTCAAAATTCGGGATTGACAATGGGATAAATCGACTCACTTTCTTCTTCCTTCTTTCCTTTATTAAAAACACATCTGTCAATCTTGCTCACAGATCCAGTTTACATCATGATAGCTTCTATACATTATAAATATCTGTCTTATATGCATCCATATTCTGTCTGATCCACGCAATCGTCTCTGCAATACCCTGTTCAAATGTATACTGTTGTTTCCAGTCTGTCAGTTCTTTTATTTTCGCATTTGCTCCAAGCAAACGGTTTACCTCGCTCTTTTCCGGACGTAAACGCTGTTCATCGCATACAATTTTTGCATTTGGATTAATCTGCGCAATAATCTCCTTCGCCAGATCACCAATAGATATTTCACGCTGTGTAGCTATATTAATCTCCTGTCCGATGGTCTTATCCGACTCTGCGATTGCTATAAATCCTGCTGCTGTATCTTTCACATAATTAAAATCTCTCGTTGGTGTCAAAGAACCAAGTTTGATCTCTTCTTTACCTGCCAAAAGCTGTGTAATGATCGTCGGGATGACTGCTCTTGCCGATTGTCTCGGTCCAAATGTATTAAATGGGCGAACAATTGCAACCGGAAGATTAAAGCTGCGGTAAAAGCTCTCTGCCAGACGATCTGCCCCAATTTTTGTTGCGGAATACGGCGACTGCCCCTGGAACGGATGTTTCTCATCAATCGGAACATATTGTGCCGTTCCATATACTTCCGATGTGGATGTCACCATAATTTTCTCTGTTCCCAAATCCCTTGCTGCCTGTAAAACATTTAAAGTTCCCTTGATATTTGTATCCACATAAGAATCCGGTGAGTGATAACTAAATGGAATAGCGATCAGTGCCGCAAGATGAAACACCTGATCCACACCTTTCATTGCTTCACGCACACCATTGGGATCTCTGATATCCCCACTAAATACTTCAATCTGATCTAATTTTTCTTTTGGTAAAGTATCCAGCCAACCCCAAGTATTAAATGAGTTGTAATATGTAAATGCCTTTACATCATAACCTTTTTCTAATAAACTTTCTGTCAGATGACTTCCAATAAATCCATCTGCTCCTGTTACAAGTACTTTCTTCATTCTATATTCCTCGCTCTTTCGTCTATTTATATATACTTTATTATCTATTCAGCCTACATTCGCAAAATCGCTCTGTCAGAGCTTTTCCATTGCTCATATGGTTACATACTATTATTAAATTCAACGTTATGTAAACCCTTTATTTCCTGTAATTACTCTGACTTCAAGTCCAATTTCTTTTCCATCCGGTGCATCTCTTCAAATTCACCCATATCAAGAAATGAATCCTCACTAATCGGATACATGCCGACCTTGCGGTTTTCTTTCAGTAATTTATCTGTAAGGTCTGTCATATGATAAAATGCATCTTGTGGAATTTCATTCTTTAATTCTGGATTCAGTATATACATACCTGTATTGACAAAATATGATAATTTGGGTTTTTCCTCCATGGACTGCACTGCACCATTTTCACTGGAATGGATAACACCATAGGGTACTACAATATTCTTTAGTGCAGAAACGATTGTCAGTTCATTGCCGCTTTCCCTGTGATACCGGTAGACATCTTCGTAATCTGCGTGGATCAGTATATCACAATTCGTCACGATAAAAGGCTGTTCAAAATCTTCTTCTATCAGCCGCAGGCTTCCTGCTGTTCCTAATGGCTGATTTTCTTCTACATACTTTATTTCATAATCTTTTGCCGTATCAGTGAAATAAGATTTGATCATATTCTTGCGGTAATTCACAGTTGCATAAAAATCCGTCACGCCAACATCCCTGAATTTATCAATAATCCGTTCCATAATCGGAATATCCCCAATCGGAATCAGCGGTTTTGGCAAAATCTTGGTATAAGGATATAATCTGGTTCCTTTCCCTCCTGCCATAATGACTACCGGCACTTTATCTAAAGAGAGACTTCCTTCCCGCACCTCGGTTTTCTGTTCCTGTTCAAAAAGAATGTCAATCACGATTCCCTTTGAATTCAGCACAGGCAATGCCGTGATCGAATATCGTCTCATCACATCCTGCGCAGACGCCACTTCCCTTCGATACACGGACTTAGGATTGCGGTTCATAAGGCGACTTATCTGTTCCTGAAGATTTCCTGTCTTAATCAGCCAGCGGCGGATATCTCCATCGGTGATCGCCCCTATTAATTTTCTATCTGTATTGGTAATAAAAAGAATCCCCTTCGCATTCGCATCTATCTTCTGCATTGCTTCTACGATTGTCTGCTCCGGGGAAATCAGAAATGTTATCAACTGTTCTGTTTTCATAGACGAACCTCCATGTTCTTTTCCTATCGCTCCATGATAGGTTACAGTCTATATATCGGATGATCGACTGCAAAAATTAATCTTTATTGTCTTTCATTAACGTCTCGACAAATAAGAAATCAAGTTCATTGTCAATATCAACAGAATGTCTCTGATCCATAATATAGGCATAAGATTTTTCGTTATAAAAATTCTGCTTATTCATCAGCAACTCTGTTTTCTGAATATAGATTGCTCCATTCAATCGATAATAAGTATCCGACAATTGTCTGGCTCCAACTTTATTGCTGTCAATAAAATTATACATTGAGCCATTTTCGCCTAATTTATTACATATCTGAATGGAATGTTCTAATTCGCAAATACTAATGACCGCATCCGCAGATTTCTGTTCAAATATTTCATATGCTTCCCTGATATTCCGGGCATTTCTCATCGGAGATGTTGGCTGTAACAGAGTTACCAGTTCAAATTCTTTTCCTTTTTCCCGGTACTCCTGCACCACATAACGTAACGCATCCCAGGTACTGCTCTTGTCCCCAGCCAGTTCGACATCCCTCAGAAAGGGAACATCCGCCCCGAACTTTCTTCCTATTTCAGCATATTTCTCACTGTCTGTCGACACATGCACACAATCAAATATCCCTGATTCTAATGCAGCCTCAATTGTATATGCCATTAATGGTTTTCCATTTAATTCTTTAATATTTTTGTCCTTCAATCCCTTTGAGCCACTTCGGGCCGGAATAATCGCTATATTTCTCATTTTATATCATAAAATCCTTTTTTCAATTTAATTTTATCATTCAACAAATAATCCTTTATAACACTTATAATATTTGCTGCTGTATTTTCCTTTTCATATGGATTTCTACAGTTGCTGGCTTTATTTTCAAACTCCTTTGTCAGTGCAGTTTCCATAGCCTGCTGAATTTCCTGCTGTGTATATCCACAATTAATCACACTGTCTGCACATATTCTTCCTTTTTGCCGGTCTCCTATATTAATAATCGGTTTGCCAAAGGAAGGTGCCTCAATAATTCCACTTGAAGAATTACCTATAACTATTCTGCAATACTTTAATGCACTTAAATATCTTTTCTGTCCCAATGACATAAACGCACAGGCTCTTTCACTATTTTGAGCTGCATATTTATCTATCAACTCATTGACAATTCTGCCATTTGTATCCGCATTTGCTTTTGTAAATATCATTCTTATCTTAGGATTTCTGTCCAATACCTTTAAGAGATTTAAGAACTGTTCCTCAACCGTATTATTTTCCAATGTTACCGGGTGATAAGTCACAACCACTGTATTTTCATCAATTTCAAAATGAATTGATTTCTCCATTTCTTCTTTTGTCATCAAGTTAATTTTTTTTATATTTTCTACTCCAAGTGCTCCCACATAGAATACTCTTTCCGGATTTTCGCCTAATTGGATTACTCTGTTCCGATATTGTTCTGTACTTGTAAAATGCAAATAACTCATTTTTGTAATGGAATGACGTATTCCTTCATCAATGGCTCCCTCTGTCAACTCTCCTCCATGAAGATGTGCAATCGGTATTCTCATGACCATTGCACTGATTGCCGCTGACAGTGCCTCATATCTGTCTCCAAGCAAAATCAGCATATCCAAATCTGCTCTTTGAAATTCATCTGCAAATCCAATTACACCCAAACCAATCGATTTACTAATTCCTGCCGGGCTATCGGAACTTAACAGCATTTCTACTTTTGCATTTATTTCAAAACCGTCTTCCTCGATTTCCTTATAAGTCATTCCAAACTCTGGTGACAGATGCATCCCTGACACAATCAAGTATAATTCCAAATCATTATCTTTATTAATCTCCTGCATCAAAGACTTTAACAATCCATATTCTGCTCTTGTTCCTGTCATTATCCCAATTCGTTTCATACGGTTCTCCTTACATCTTTTGCTATGCTTTCAGTATAAAATATAAAATGCTATTCTTTCTCCTCTCCTAAATACATGAATGGCAAAAATAATTTTTTTAAAGATTCTGATTTTGACCAGTCTATTTTAGAAATAAAAGTTCCAAAAGATCTCATTGCATCTTTCGGATTTCGAACACTAAAAAAAGTCCCAACTGCAGCCTTATTAGCCTTATTAATTTGATTTAATTCAGGCACTAACCTTGCTTTTAATGAATCAACAAACTGAATCACTTCGTCTAACAACTCTTTTTCTTCCGGAATATCTTTCAATGCATCTATTATTACATTTTCTAAAGCTCCCTTTTTATCCGCCGGAACAATTAAAAGATATGTATCTACCCGCTTTTGTTGTCCAAACGAATCTTCAACAACGTTATTAGTCCACTCTCCTGCTCTGTATGATACATTCTCAAACAAACTATTTATCGTTCTTCCAATTTTGGAAATTGAATCCTCATCCCGGTCTGTCACAACCATTATTGAGGATATCTCATGTTCAATTATCATACTATTGATGCGGTGTCTTTCTACGAAATGTGCAAATCTTCCATTTCCTCCCACACCGCACAATACAAGTTGTTTTCCTTCTTTTGAAAGACTTTCTATGTGATCATGTTCATCCAGTGAATGTATTCCAAGATGATTATTCTTTTCATGTTTCCAGCCATACACATTTTGTAAATAATAGCTAATCAACTGTACATCCGATACACCTTCAACAAGCATTAATTCCGTCATCATAAGCGCACCTCAAATTCAAATGCCTTGCGGTTTTCATACACATACTTACCCGTAACATTTCGAGCAGCTATATTACTTCCCTTTCCATCGTTTGAGTCGATTTTCTTTAATGTAATAACTTTAATCGGATCCTTACTGTTGGTATCATTTTCATATTTACCATACTCCAGTATTGCATCAATTGCTTCCATACTGTGTGTCGCAATAAATAATTGTACATTCAGTTTCTTAGCCAGCTCAAATACTACCGGAAATAATTTATCATAATATTTCTTGTGCAAACCTGTCTCAATTTCGTCAATCAACAAAATTGAGTCTGTTGCATCGAATAGTTTATTCAAAATATATAATATTTTCTTAATTCCATCACCATAAACGGAGAACGGCATATTTACGCCATTTTCTGTTATAATGGATTCCACAAAGGATTCATCATCCGCCTTGGTATAACAAATATCCACTATAGATTCATCAAACTTCTTCAGAATGCTGATAGCTAATTTCTTATATTCCGGATTGTCTACGATATTCTGTAATAAGTCATATCTCAAATGACCAAAAGAAGATATATATTGAACTTCCCTCTTAGTTACAGGACCTACCATTGTATTGTCTAAAGATGTAAAACGAACATTTTTCTCTATTGTTTTTTTACCATTTTGACTAATAATACTACCTGTAAACAGTTTGACCGTTTCGGGGATAAAAGTTGTTGATTTTTTGTAATACGTTTTTTGACGTGAAGACATTGTTGAAATTTGAAGTGCTTCTTCTCCAGAAATGGTTTTCTCACGTCCAGTCATTTCAAATTCAATCGGACCGTTATTACTTTCTGCATAAATATCGAGATCTAACAAATCCTCATTTTGCTCCACATTGAACATTTTAATAAAAGAAGTATAAAAACTATTATCATGAATATTAAGTACTGTTCTCTGCCTTATGATATTTTTAACAGAGCTGAGTTGAGCTTTCGCAAACAATAACTGAATTGCCTCCAAAAATGTTGTTTTTCCACTGTTATTATCGCCTACAATAAGATTGACATTTGAAAAATCAGAAACTGTTAATTGCTTAATTCCCCTGAATTGATTAATCTCAATGGACGTTATATTTGCCATTTTTAATCCTCTCCTTCCATGCTTTCAAAACTTATTACAAGTCTTGTGTGTGTAGCATTCGCAATCTTTTGTAGTGTTTCTATCCTTGGAACAACCTTTCCGTTTTGTATTTTACTAATATTGGACTGTGACATATTTGTTATCCGACATAAATCCTCCTGTGTGAAATCATTTTCATCCAATACTCTTTGAATTTCCTCTGATATTCCATTTAAAACTTCTCGAAAAGTATCCTTTTCATACTCAGCATTTGTTTCTTTGGATTCTGTAACAGGTTTTTTTAAATTATTTATCTGGTCAAATATAGATTTCATATCTTCGTTATTCATAACAACACCTCCCAACTTGTTAGGAATGACATATTTTACCAGATTTATTCATCATTATGTCATTCGTGACATATCCCATTCATCTCAGTCTCTATATTGTTATTAATAACATATTTTATAATTTCATGCAATAAAATTGTCATACTCTTAGTGACGTCTTAGTGAGATCTAACGCAGCACTTACGCTTTTTCCGGAGTTTATCATATAAGTTCATCTTCCACATAATCTCTTTGTGCTTTTGTGCCGATCAACTCTTTCCAGTGCATCGGACTGATCCCACTTCCCGGTCTTTTTACTGTCAGATTCTTGTCTGTAAAAATATCTCCCTTAGAAATCGCACATTTGGCGACAATGCTCTTCCTCGCTGCTGCTATATTGTGCTGCTCCGAAGCAGTTCTTCTCTTATTGCCATCACCAAGACTTTTTTCTATATGGCGGATCGCACTGACCATCTGTGCCAACTCCTGTGGTTCGAGACTCGCCTTATGATCAGGTCCTTCCATATTCTTATCTAATGTAAAATGCTTTTCAATAATCTCAGCACCTAATGCCACGGCTGCAATCGGCACTTCGATCCCGATCGTATGATCCGAATATCCCACCTGCTTTTTAAAGGCTGTACGCATCTGCTTCATTGCCAGCAGATTTACATCCTCGTATGGTGTCGGATATTCTGTATTACAATGGAGCAGCGAAATATTCCCTGCTCCATTCTCTTCCAATACTTTCATTGCATCCGCTATCTCATCCATCTCACACATCCCGGTGGAAAGCACGATATCCCTTCCGGTCTGTGCAACCTGAACCAGATATGGATAATTTGTGATCTCACCGGAAGGTATCTTCCAGAAATCCATATCCAGACGATCAAGAAACCGGATACTGTCCTCGTCAAACGGTGTGGACAGAAAACCAATCCCCATCTGCTCACAATACTTTTTCAATTCCACAAAATCATCATATGACAATGCCAGTTTTTCCAACATCTGCAGCTGCGATTCCTGACTGCCTGTTGTTTTCTTCTGATAATCTGCTTTCTGCGCATATTTGGAAACCAGCTTTTCCGGTTTAAATGTCTGAAATTTGATATAGTCTGCTCCTGCCTTTGCTGCTTCCTCTACCATTTGTTTAGCAAGTTTTAAACTGCCGTTGTGGTTTACACCAGCTTCAGCGATAATCATCACACTCATTTCTGTCTCTCTTTTCCAGTGGAGTTATTATCAAAACACATCAATCCTAATTGTCTAGTACAGCGAATATTAAGCGCCCGCCATATTGACTTGACTGGCTGTTCATCTGCTTCAATATAACAGAACCTTAGTTTTCACTGTACTAGAATGATAACACCATACTCCAATCTCAACATTATATTCTACCCTTGTTTCTTGTACAACAGATATTTAAAAATACTATTGCTCCCATGCAGTATTTTAAGAATCTGGCTCTGCCATGTCAAAACATAACCCCTTTTCAATTTCTGGTATAACAAGTTTCATTATTTTTTCCATAATACTTAAATATAATTCACCCTGTTTGGCAAATGATAATATTTCATTTTCTTCCTTTTGATTGAGTGAAGCCCTCAATGTATATTCATATCCTTTCATAAAGCCTACCATAAGTAAATAAATTTCATTTTCTTCTAGTCGTTTTACTTTCTTTGCAATCTTTCGGGATAGCTTTACAACCTCACTAACCTTATTGTCTTTATCTGCCAATTTGCCTAACTTTTTGTAATCTTTCTTCAGATTCTGAACCTCGACCATTACTTTGCTTGCTTGTTCTGGTAATGAGTTAAGATAATCTATGACATATTTTTTTTCTGAATCTTTAAACAATTCTGGCAGCTGTTCAAGATGTTCTTGTATATCTATTTTCTGATTGCAATACTTATCGATGGCATCTGATAAAGTCATAATTTCAGTCCCTTTAATTAAGGCTCCTCCCTCAGTTGCATCAATCACCTTGCACTCATTATCTTCTGATATCTCTTTTTCATACCACTCCAAGTAGCATTTCATATCTGCTGGTGTATAAACCATATTTCCATATATATCTTCTACCTGCGGAAAGTAAGATATATCATTAACTTCCTCCATTTTATCATCAAATGTTCCGTCTGCATGAGATTTATTATCTGTAAATGCCAAATCCTGCCCCACAAGAATTATCGTTTTACTTCCCATATACTTTGCTAATGAAAATGCTGAAGTAGCGACCGACCCTCCAGTCGATAAATAAGATACGCCCTCATCGATAGGTACAGGTTTATTTCTGTCCCTAAACCCAGAATCTACAACTTTTCTAAATATCTCTTCCCCACAATAATAGAAAAACTTCTTTCCAATATGAAAATCCATAATATCATGCGGAACTGACAAGGTCGTTACAAACGGAACTCTTTCCACTCCTGGATAATCTAATAACATTTTAGGCTTCTTTGCATCCACTACAAGAAAAAAATCCGGATCTATTCCATGACTTAATAATGGTTTCATTGCAGTATCACATGCGATGATACAAGCACGTTTTTTTATCTTCTTTAAATCATCTATATTCTTATTAAGTGAAGGTCCCGCTGCCACAATTACACATGGAAATGTTTCAGGCAAAACAGCGTACAATCTGTTTATTGTATACCCGGACAATAAATATTTCAAGTTTCTAATCATGTTTATCCCGGATTCTCCAGTGTATCTCATCATAGTATTCCAATTACTTCTGACCAATTGAAACCTTTCTTTGATTATCTTCCATGCCTTGCTAACATCTTCCGTAAATATTCTGCTATAATTTGGATTTATATACACATATGTTTCTGCGAGCTGTTCCAAATCTAATTCGCTATTTACCAAACTATCCCACTCATCATCGTTCATCCCCTTAACAACTAATGCAACCCTTCTTGAATCAAAGACTTCCGATAATTCTACTTCCTGCAATGCCTTTATAAAAATCCGCAATGATGGTTCATATACAAGTATTCTGCTATTCTTTCCAGCAATGTTTAGTATTTCCTTAACAAAAATTCCGTCACCAAATCCTATCACTATAACAAGTGAATTATCCCGAATTTGTTTCTCGTCTACCCAGTCTTTTACATATTTTCTAGGATTATACTTGCCACTTAGATATAATTTAGTCCTCGTACTCTCTATAACTGTAAAAATAGTTTCCCCAGACTGCGATTTTTCAGTCTGGATTTCTATATTATTATCCTTATTGTCATTCTCTGCATTATTACATTTTTCTCGCAAAAAAGATTCCCATGTATCTACGAATTTACCAATGCTTTGCATATTTTTTTCAAATAATTCATTATTCATATTATGCCTCTTTGCTATAAACAATATCCTTTTGTACTATCAAGTAATCCATATCTTATAGAATCCTCCAATAAAATGATATCTCTATTATTCATAGCACTCATTATATCATTTAACTCCTGTATTATAATATTTTTAACGTTTTCATCTACTATAACCAATACATTTTCTACGAATTCTGTTAACGATTGTGTGATTTCCATAATCCACTTCTCACACATTTTCCCCTCTATATCTTTTGATAATGCATATAGTTGTTCCCATTTATCCTTCATATATGATTCACCCTGTTCTATTTTGTAAGTTGAAATTTATAAAAAAGAGGTTGACTTACGTCAACCTCTTTTGTCATGTTCTGACAATTACTGAAGTAATGATAACACACCCTGTGTAGACTGATTAGCCTGTGCAAGCATAGACTGTCCAGCCTGTGCAAGAATATTATTCTTGCTGTAGTTAACCATTTCAGAAGCCATATCTGTATCACGGATACGAGACTCTGCTGACTGTGTATTCTCAGATACATTATCCAGATTTGCAATTGTATGCTCTAATCTATTCTGTAATGCACCCAATGCAGAACGCTGTGATGAAACATTGTTAATAGCATTCTGTACCTTACTCAATGTAGCATTAGCTTTCGCATATGTGCTTACAGTAGGAGCTGTTACCTTTCCTTGTGTTGCAACCTTAACTGTAGAAACGGCACCTTCCTTATGTGTATCTATATAATGTTTTGTTGCTGCTGCCTCTGACGAAAATGCTGTTGTCGCATCTCCTCCAAGATAATAACTTTCTCCCCACTTAAGAATAGACTTACTACCTGCGGCATTAATCTCACCAATAGCAGCTTTAACATCTGTAGAGTTGGCCTTTGTAACTGTTCCTCCAACTTTTATGCTTTGTTTAGCCGTAGAGGCAGAAAACATTTCCATTGCAGACTTCTGGTTTGCAAAAACCTTATTGTTATAACGATATTTTGTAACAGTATCTTCTACTTCCACTTCATCATTAAGACCAATTGCAGTTGCATTCATAGCTTTAATTGTAACCTGAATTTTCTGGTTTGTGTTAGCACCAACCTGAAGATTCTTGTCTGCGAATGTTCCATCTAATAAGCTCTGCTTATTGAACTGTGTAGTCTGCGCAATACGATCGATTTCTGTTGTAAGTGCTGATAATTCCTGATTGATTGCATCACGGTCGATTGACTGGTTTGTATCATTAGCACCCTGAACTGCTAACTCGTTCATTCTCTGTAAGATTGAGTGAGCCTCATTCAGAGCACCTTCAGCTGTCTGGATAAGTGATACACCATCCTGTGCGTTTGCAGAAGCTTTGTCAAGACCACGGATCTGACTTCTCATTTTCTCGGAAATCTTTAAACCTGCTGCATCATCACCTGCACGGTTGATTCTGTATCCAGAAGATAATTTCTCTGAAGATTTTGCCTGAGCTCCTGTTGTTACACCAAGCTGACGATTAGCGTTCATCGCTGTAAGATTGTGCTGTACTACCATTGCCATAATATTTTTCCTCCTTGAATTGGGCTTCAGCTTCCATGCTGAAGTAGATTTGTTTTATTTGTGAACGTTCCTACTCTGACCGTACGCTTCATTTCGGTTTTCACGAAGTAGCATTCTTTGCTTACTTGCATTGTATATCGGCATAAGTGAAAGATACTTAACCCCTTTTTTAATTTTTATTTTCTAAGTTGTTAATATGTCTCATTGTTTTCCCATAATTATCTGATATGTTTCTTCAGCCACCAGATTAAAATTCCTACATATGGTATTTTGGGATCATCCATTTCCAAAATTTTATCTAATCTCCTTTGACAATACAATGATATATCACCACTGCCGCATTTCTTTCTTACATCAAATATCAGACTTTCCAACACCTGCTTGCGATTTTCCACCAATGAGGAGTATTCTCCGTTTAAATTCAGCCTTTGGTTTAAGTCCTCATCAATCATCGGATCTGATGATTTTATCACTCCATCCGAAGTATATGTGATTCCCAGCAGAGTACTTTTATCACAAGGATTTACCTTTATCACTTCGTTTTCTTTCCGTGCATCACAGGTAAGTCTGTCCCTGCATCCACATCCCCTGTTTCCAGAACACACTGCTAACATATTTTTGTAGTTTAATCCCTGTCCAACATCAAATTTATCATCCGGATTTCTAGGGAACCAGTGTTCAATTGTAGCTGTCAGAACTCCAGCTGGCAATTCCCTCGTTTCCGGAATTTTCGACATACAATATGCACAAAGATGTCCTTGCTCCTTCATTAATTTATCCAAAAGCTCTTCCCTGACCTCTTTGTCCATATTTTCATAGGATGCCCCTACCTGTTGCCGGTAAGAAAGTAATTTGTCAGGTTCTCTTCCTTTTTTATTACAATCATGACTGCTACCTCACATTTGTTCCAATGTAAGACGAACTCTGCAAGCATTTATTTCCGGATCATTTGTTCCAATTTTGTTTTCCAACTGCTGAATACATTTCTCTGCTTTTTCCCAATCACCATTATCTAATAACCTATAAAAATCTGCAAAGAGCTGTCTGACATCATCTGGCCGCGTGGAAACCTCCATAACTTCTCTAAGAATTGTGTTTGCATCCTTGCCATACGTTTCCTCATTCGTATTAACCGCCCTGTTATCTTTCAGTATTATAATAGATTCACTTTTAATAGAATTAATCACCTCTGGAGCGTGTGTGCTTACTATAAATTGAACTTTTGGAAAGGTATCCATTAGATCTTTTAAGATTCTCTTCTGCCAGCTTGGATGTAAATGTAAGTCCACTTCGTCAATCAAGACTATTCCCTCTGTTTCTGTCAAAACATTGTCCAATAACTGTGGGTTAAGGATTGCCATTCGATACGCAATATCTGCAATTAAACTTATGGTACATTTATATCCATCACTCAGCTGTGAAACAGGCATTCTGACATGCACGTTTCCATCAAAGTATATTACATCCAGTTCGCCTGTATCTAAATTAAATTGTACTTTTACATCCGAATATCCTGTAATCGAAGTAAATATTTGTTCCAAAGCCATCGTCACAGCAGCAAATTCAGGAATCACTTCTTTTCTCTGTAATTGCTGGTAAGTCATTTTTTGAAACCATTTCATCATTGATTTATCATTTGCAGCTCCATCCAGACTGTCAATATATCCATTAGTTCTTGTGTTCTTTTCAAATGCATCATTCTTTTTCTCCCGATGCTGAACCCACAGTCGCCCTGTACCATAATACGAAATAATAGGTAATTTTAATTGTTTGTCCCCTTTTCTCATCCGCTCCTGATATTCATCAGCAATTTTGGTAAGTTCTTTGGCAGATGCGAGCCCCCCTCTTCCTTTTGCCGAATTTAAACATCTGCTCCATGCTATATCTTTTCCATCTATTTTACCAAACGCTGCAATTTCGACTGGAAATTGCGGCTGGACATCAACGCTGCTTCCTAAATCATAATACTTATAGCAAGCATCATTCTTCTTTATTCCATAATTAGTCAGTCCATCCATTGCCGAAGTCAGAGTTCCTGCCGCAATTGTTGCCGCCTCAAGTATTGTGGATTTTCCAGCCCCATTATTACCCACTATAACTGTCATTCTATTAATAAAATCTACCTTGATATCAGAAAAGCATCTAAAGTTATGAAGTTCGATTGATTTTAAAAACATTCCCTTCTCCTCCCGCTTGTCTACTACCTTAAAATTGTAACTAAAAAGACCTCACAAATCAATATCTTTCTATCTGTGCGGTCTTTTATTCTCTCTATTTTTTATTATCCAAAAAATGCGGCTCATTATACGCCTTATGCATCATATTATTATAGTATTCTTTGACGATTTTCTGGCTGCTGCGGATTTCCTTTGCCTGCTGCCTGATATAAGCAAACTTGGCTGTTGCCTTTTCCTTATTTCTTGCTTCTGTTGCCTGAATCTGCATATTCAATTCGGTAAGTGCCCTGATCAGTTCCTGCATCTGCCTGATCTGCTCTTTATGGATGTCTTTGTTGCTCTCAAGTTCTTCCTTTACTTTTTCATATAAACTTTCGAAGCCCGTGTCAAGCTGCTCTAATTTATCGATCAGTGCTGCTTTCCGATTCACGTTTTTTTCAAATGTGTCCGGTTCTAAATTAGGATCATCCAACAGAAGGCTTTGTTCTTCGCTAAGTTTTAATATATCTGTCAGGACATCCTTTTTTCGCCGGAGGCTTTCGATCATGATTCCAATGTAATTATCTGTCATGATGTATTACTTTCTCCTTCCGGTTATCTCTGGCTGGCAGCCAATTTCATCACTTCTTTCCATGTATCACGCATGGTTCTGAGATGTTTTAATACTTCTTCCAGGATTTCTTTGTCTTTTTTCATATTTGCCTCAATCAGGCGCTCTTTCAAATAGACATATACATTATTAAAATCATCAGCTGTTGCATATTTATGATTTAATGTTGCCTGAAACTCGGAGATGATATCCTCAACTTTCCGGATGTTGTTATGCGCTTTCTCAATATTGTTTTCCTCAATCCCTGCAATTGCCATGTTGCAGAATTTGATTGCTCCGTCATAGAGCATAAGTGTCAGTTCCGCAGGTGATGCGGTCATAATTTTGCTATTCGCATACGCAGCATAGCCATTATGATTAAGCATGTGAAAATACCTCCATGTGTTTTCCTTTTTTCTTTATGCAGATTTAACCTGCGGCAATGCCGCAGGTTAATTGTCCTGTTATCATGATCCAAACAGACCGGATAAAGAAGATGTCTGTGAATTGAGTTTTGCCAGTGCAGTTTCCATTGCTGAGAACTTCTTGTAGTAGTAATCCTCCTGTTCAGACAGCTTATCCTCCCATTTTTTGATCGTGGTTGTATAATCGCTGTATTCCGAAGCCATCTCCTTGTCATTGTATACTTTAAATACACTGCTTAAGGTTGAAGACTTCATCTTCTTATCAATAGAATCGTATAATCCTGTTGCAAGCTGCTGCATGAATCCCGCCACAGAATCCGGATCCTCTTTGATTGCTGCCAGCAGTTTATCTTCGTTTCCGGATGTTGCGCTGTCATCCTCATCACCATTGATATGGTATGCATACTGCTCATTCTTTGCAGAATTCAGATAACCAAGTGTTGAAATTCCAAAGGAAGTAAGATAGTATGTCTTTCCATTGACTTCATATCCCTTGGACATTGCCGTTGTCATGGACGAGATCAGGCTCTCTAACGAATCATCTCTGCGGAGCAGGGAATCTTTGACTTTTGCCTCCCATTTCTCCACTTCCGTATCACTCATGGAGTCCTTTTCATCATCTGTCAGCGGCTCATATCCTTTTGCCGAATCTGCATTATATAACTTGTTCATCTCGTTAATAAGTGAGTTGTACTGGCTGAGCAGATCCTTCACCTGCTCATAGATTCCCTCACTGTCTGTAGCTACGGTTACAGAAATCTCCCCACTCGTCTTGGCAAGTGCTGTGACAGAAAGACCATTTACCGTGAACTCGTTGGTAGATGAAGTGTATTCTGCACCATTCAGTTTGATCTTCGCATCCGATGCCGCCGACCAGTTGTTATCGTCATTCACTTTTGCACCGGTATCTGATACGGTAGATGTCATTGCCAGTCCCAATGCCAGCAACGCCTTATCGCCATCCGCATTCTTTGATTTCAATTCAAAACCGTTTTCTGTGCCAGTCTTTGCTGAACTTACAAATAATCTGCCGTTTTTCTCATCAAAGCTGGCTTTCACACCTGCATCTGACAGGGATTTCACAAAGTCGCTGATCTTTGTGTCACCGGTCACGCTGATGCTTGTTGTCTTTCCGGTTTCTTTATTGGTAACTTCGATCGTACCGGTTCCGGTATATCCCAATTCGCTTAAAGTGGACGCTGATGAAACGGTTTTTGTCTTATCTTCCGCACCGGATGCATCTTTGATTGAAATCTTTCCGCCGGTGAGATAATCACTTTTGGCAACTTCTAAGACCTCCAGAGACTGTACGCCGTTGGTCGCACCGCTTGCCGCACTCACTTTCGCTTTTGTGCTGTCAGATACGCTTGCTGTACGCATATTGTAGGCAGATGACAGTTTTAATTTACCAACATTGTTGTAGAAACTGTACACTTTGGAGTTTAAGGTACTCCATGCCTCCTGCTTCCATGATAATTTTGTCTGTGCTTTTTTATACTTGCTCGTCTTGTAACTATAAGAAGATACAAGCGCTGAGATAATGGACTCAGTATCTAATCCTGAGTTCAGACCTGTGATTCTGATTGGCATAATCCTGCTCCTTTCAGTTTTGTAACTTATTTATATCATTTTCTGTTTGCATCTGTCACTTGTCTATTGCTGCTCCTGTCTTTTGGACAGTGATCTACAGTTTCTTATCCACTAATAATCCGGCCATCTCCCAGACTTTTGCGATCATGTCCAGGGTTTTCTCCGGCGGATATTCTTTCAGGACTTTCTTCGTGTCTTTGTCAACGATCTTGATGGTAACACGGTTGGTTGCATCATGGATTCCGAAGACTGCCTCGGAATTGTGTGCCTTCTTATTGATTTCGTCAACTGCTTTCCTGATCTGGGAATTCTCGGAGATCGTCTGCTGTGCCTGACTGTCGTCCCGGTTTCCGTCTTTGCCGTTTTTGTCAGTTTCTTTCGTGTCGATCTGAATGGTTTTCTTCATGAGATCGTCAGAAGCTGCTGCGTTGGATGCAGTTTCCACTTTTGCCTGACTCTCTGTTTTTACATCTGATGCGGATGAACTTCCCGCGTAGGACATTCCTGCCCCTTTCATAGCCTCTATTGCCATTGTTCTACACCTCCGTGTGCATAAGCCTATGTTCTTCCATGGTTGCGGTCCGGATCTCTGTAAATGCCGGAACGCTTATTTTTCTAACTCATATATCGGTAGTTTTCCTGTAAAATTAATAGCTGTCATGCAATTTCCTGCGTTGTGCCGGTGCTGTTTTCTGATCAGGGTTTCATTTTAACAAAATATAGGATATAATTCAATCGCACCGGGAATTGAGTCCGCAATGCGTTTATGATTTTTACTATTATAAGAAGAAAGGATATTGTTTATTATGTTATATATCATGAGACACGGAAAAACTGACTGGAATGCAGTCCACCGCCTGCAGGGAAGCGAAGATATTCCTTTAAATGAAGAAGGTCGCCAGATGGCGAGAGACGCGCGGAAAAAGTATGGGGATCTGCGATTTGATATCTGCTATTGTTCGCCCTTACAGCGTGCGCAGGAGACTGCTGAAATTTTTCTGGAAGGGAGCGGCACGCCGATCCTGACGGACGACCGTCTCCGCGAGATGGGATTTGGCATGTATGAAGGAACAGAACATGTCACACAGAAACCGGAATGTCCGGTATACACGTTGTTCCATGATCCTGTCCATTATCATGCTGTAGATGGTGCGGAAAGTCTTGAGCATTTGTATGCCCGCAGCGGCTCTTTTATCCACGATGTTTTAACGCCGGAAGTTGTTTCTGGAAAAAATGTACTGATCGTCGCCCATGGAGCCTTAGACTGCAGCCTGATCTGCCAGTATGAAGAGATTCCTCTTGAACATTTCTGGGATCAGCTGCTCGGAAACTGCGAGCTTAGAAGATTAGTTTCATCAGCCAATGTGTGAAAACAGATACTGCAGAACGTCATCTGTAAATTTTATTGCATGCACACCAATGAATGTGGAGCCGTCTTCCTGCTTTTCTTCGCGGGAAACCTCCGCATACATGATCAGTGTTTCTGCTACAACGATCACCTGTTTTCCGAGAAGGCCTTCATGCCCCTCCGGCACACAGATTCCCATGCCTAACGGACTGATGTCTTTCACGTCCACGTAAATTTTTTCCTGTGTATCGCAGATTACGACAACACCATTTGTCTTGTATTCTACCCTCGATATTTCTCTTCTTTCTTCCATGAGTACCCCCTGTTTTTATCATTTCTGTCCTGACTGCCCTGTACAGGCAGAATTGTCTGTATCAGATTGTCTGCATTATTCAAAGATCTCCTGTACATCATCCAGATTTCCGTCTCCGGTGAGAAGCAAGGTCACTCCGCTCTCCGCCTGGCTGATATCCGTGGTTGCCTCAACGCAGAGTTCACCGTTCTGATTATAAAGTGCCCACTGAAAATCTGTGATCTCCACCGGCCACTCTACCGGCATGGAAACAGACTGTCCATCTGCGATTGCACTGATATTGTATTGTTCGCCGCTGATCGGATCGATCACAGAAAACATCCCAATGTCAATGCCGCACTCGTTTGTGGCTGTGATGATGATGCTTTTACGTTCTGCATATTCAGAAGATTCTGTGCTTTCCACGGCTTCTACTGCCGCTTGGGCTGTCACGGCTGCTTCCGTTGACTCTTCCGATCCGCCGACGATTTCCGCAGGTTCTTCTGTCGTTTGCCGGCTGTCTTCGGATGTCTGCTCCGTGGCGACTGACGCCTGATCCTGATGATCTGTTTTTCCGCAGGAAGTCAGGAGCATTATGCCAAGAAGCATGCAGATTATGAGTGTTTTCTTTTTTTTCATAGATTTTGTTTCCTTGTATACAAATTACAGATCATGTTTTTCCTGTTTTCAGAATACTCCGTATTTTATTTTTTTGCAATGGATGTTTTAGAAAAGGCGCACCTTTTGGATGCGCCTTACTGTTAAAATTTATTTCTCATCTTTCTGAGCTGCTTCTGCTTTTTTCTTTTTATTTCTGCGGTACATTTCCTCGCCGGTTACACCAAGAAGTGCAATGATGAGTAACCACCACCAGGACATTTTCTCCTGCTGCATGTTTTCCACTGCGCCAGCCTCTGCTGCAAGTGGAGTTTCCTCATCGTCAATTGTCGTGCTCTCCTGTGCACCGTTCGCTGCAAGAGGTGTCTCCTCGTCCGCAATTGTCACATCTGTGTCAGCGTCCGCATCTGTATCAGCTGCGGCATTTGCATTTGCAACCGCTGCTGTTCTCGTTGCTGCCGCCGGTATTGCAGCTGCTGCAAGCGCTACCGGTGTCTCTGCGATCTCAACCGGTGCTGCAGCTGCTGTGGCTGTTGTAACGGTTGTGACTGCACTTGCCGGAGCCGCTGCTGTAGTTACAGTGCCTGCAGGTGTTGTGGCTGCGCCGCCCGGTGTGGTCTCAGTGCCGGATGGGCTAGTTGTGCCGCCCGGTGTCGTTGTGGAACCGCCTTCGCCCGGAGCCGGTGCAGGGGTGAGTTCTGTGATCTTATCAGCCAGTGTTTCTCCTGCAATTCCTAACTTATCTGTCAGGTCTTTTGCCATGTCCTCTGCCTCTTTTAATTTTGTCTCTGCTGCGCTGATCTGTCCCTCTAACTCTTTTACCTGATCTGCTGTGTAGTTCTGGCTTGCAAGAAGTGCTGTAAGCTTATCCTTTAAGCTGTCCGCATCTGCTTTTGCTTTATCAACTTTTTCCACCGCATTCTTTGCTGCGTCAATGATCGCATCCGCTTTTGCTACTTTCTCTGCTCTTTCAGCCTCCGCTTTTAATGCTGCATCTTTGAAATCATAGAAGCTCTTTAAGCTTTCATGTCCCGGGAAACGATCATCATCTTTTCCGGTGAGCCAGATTCCTTCATTGATTTCTCCTGTTTTCTTATATTCATCATAATATTTGTTGCTTGTATAAGCTGTTTTTTCCTCTGCCTTGGCAGTCTGATTGTATTTCTGTGTTTCCACGGTCTGCGCACCAAGATCTTTGGAATTTTTCTGCTGATAAGTTCCGGTGTAGGAAACGGATAAGGTTGTGGAGCTGTTCTTCTCGTCAACAACTGCCTGATCCGTTGTCTTCTCTCCCTCTGTGAATGTGTCATCAGCATAATGGATTTTGATCGCTACGTTGGAGTTATGTTTTCCATTCCAGCCTTCATAACCGTTAATATGCAGTTCTCCAGTTTTCAGGCTGTCTGTAATCTTCTTATTCTGGGAAACTGCATCTCCAAGGAGTTTTTCTGCATCTGCTTTTGCAGCATCATACGCCTGACCTTTTAACTCTTCCAGATTTTTATTATCTGTTGCATTTACAGCATTTGTATAGGATCTCTCAACGTTTTCTTTTTTTGCAGTCACTGTCTGCGAATAAGTAATAATGATCGTGCCTGAAAATACGTTTTCATAGGAAGCAGAATCTGCAAACCAATCTACCAATCTGCCGGAAGTATTTTTGTACTGATCTGTAGCATTCACTTTTGCATTATCTTTATTAATACTTTCGATCTTATAATCGCCGCCAAGCAAGTTCTCTAACGCCTCTTTGTTGGTGAATTTAGCAAAAAGTTCCGTTGCTGCGATCTTGGCATTTTCCTTCTCGTATTTATCGTTATCATTATTGATTTTTTCCATTTCAACAACAATTTTCGATAAATCAATAGTTGTCGTAAATGTAGTTTTCTGGCTTACGGTCACATTTGCAGTCGCTGTTGCGCTCATGGACGTCTCGACATCTTTATCTCCGTCTTTCAATGTTGCTTTTTTATCGGCCAGATCCTTTTCTGCTGCCTCGACACTGTCATATGTCTTATCGGAAGATAAGCCAGCTTGCGTGTATGTGATCTCGGAAACGTTTTGTTTTACCGTTTTGACCAGTTTTCCATTTTCATCCACTGAATAGGTGGTCTTTTTCTCACCGGTAATTTCATATTGTTCGCTGTTGTAGTTATTGTTCACTTCAACGTCCGTAGAAGCTGAGTCGACCACATAGAACTGTCCGCCTATATTTACGATAGTGTATACCACTCCGTTATTTTCATAAACTGCGGTATCCTGATCATTCTGAAGCTTATCTGCCGGGAAGTTCTCTGCATTGATATTGAATGCAAGGCTTCCGTCTGTGCCCTTCACATCATAAGAAACCACTTCTTCTGCCTTTCTGAAAATAACAAGATCATCGCGGGTATCGTTGAGCTTGTAGTTCAGATATACGGTTTGTGTGTCACCTGCCACATCTTTGTAAGTCACCTCACAATAGTTTTTGTTATCATTCTGATTCCAGATCCACTTGCAGTCAACAAGTTCTCCCTTTGCAAGTTCCGGGATGTAGTAATTCTTAAGAATCACTTTGAACAGTTCATCTTCTTTTCTCCAGTTTGTGGAGGTATCCCCTGCGCGTTCTTTTTCCAGAGCGATGATCTCAAGTGCTGCTTTCTGTGCATCGGTAAGCTCTGGAATTGCTGTTTTGGCTTCCTCTGCTGCCTTCTGAAGGCTCTCTGCTTTCTGCTGGACAGCTGCAAGATTTGCTGCGGCAGCAGTTGCCTCGGCACTTGCTGCCGCAACTGCTGTATCATAAGCTTCCTGTGCCGCCTTAAGCTCGTCTAACGCTGTATTGTATTCAGCTACTTTGCTGTCATAAGCTGCTTTGGCAGTCTCATACGCTTTCTGTGCATCGCCTACAATACCAGCTGCCTGATCGTAAGCATCCTTCGCATCCTCAATGTCTGTTGCAGAATCAATTCCGGCTTTTGCTTCCTCAAATGCGTCTTGTGCTTTCTGCTGCTCTTTCTGTGCATCATCCGCAATTGTATTTGCCTCACCTGCTTTTTGATCTGCCTCTTTAAGAGCTGCATCGGTTTTTGCTGCGGCATCTGACGCTTCGTCTATGCGATCCATTGTTTTGTCAACCATTTCTTCTGCCACATTCACATCTGTACCGCCTTCGAATGTTCCGTTTGCGGTAGTATCTAATTCACCTGCTGCACCTTTTGTTGTCTGATCTGCGCCACTGCCATCCGCAAAGGTTGTATCGACTGCTGCATTTACCGCATCTTTTGCTGCTTCTGTTGTTTTGCTCGTTTCTTCAGCGGCTTTCTGAACTTCTCCCACCTGTTCTGCTGCAGATTTCTGTGTTGTTACAGTTGTTGTACTCTCTTCCGGTGTTGTTTCACTGCTATTCTGTCCATCTGCATCCTCAGCAAATGCTGCAATCGGAGTAGATAATGCCATCATTGCTGCCAATCCGACCGATAACGATCTGATCACATTTTTGCTGGCTTTTTTGGTTAATTTTACGCCTGTAGCGTTTTCCATCATTTCCTTTTTCATCTGCGTAAACCTCTTCCTTCCATTTCAATGTTTATCTCGCTGCACTTTTTGCCAAGGCTGCAAAAAAACATATTTGTCCTTTTTGTTATACTAACTATAACATTCAGGGCGTTACATAAAGTGTTATAAAAAGAACTATTTTTTGAAAAAGCAGAGGTTTTATAGTAGTTTTTCTAATAAATGGCACAGTATTTATAATTTAGCAGTGTTGCACGGGCTGTTTAGTTCTTGTATTTCCCTTTTTCGGGAAATTATGTTTTTATTTCTCATTAATTTCCCGTTTTCAGGAAATTATATTTTTATTTCTTGTTTATTTCCCAAAAATATCATATTATAGGA
>ERZ773224.560-NODE-560-length-52839-cov-64.367119_pt1 | contig 52839 bp, 88 predicted proteins | sample MGYA00580526_ERZ773224 | MGnify/ENA primary metagenome ERZ773224 (study PRJEB29015, sample SAMEA2737743) | human gut metagenome | biome: human gut; feature: human-associated habitat; material: faeces | place: China | collected 2012 ... | reverse complement strand
TCCTCGTGTTTCTGCTTGTAATGGTTCTCATGGGCGCGTGTACGTTTTGGCTCAGGGCGAAATGGGATAGGGAATACGAGCAGGATGAACTTTATAAGCGTAGTAGCGAACTTTACGAAAAGTCAAAAGAGAACTTAGCAAAAGAAGAGAGCGCAAGACAAGCGTTAGACCAAATCGACAAAGACCTCGAAAGCAAACTCGAAGAATTAGAGTAAAACCAATCAATAAAAAAAGAGCAAGGAATCGCTTCCCTGCTCTTTTTTATTTGCTTTGTTCTTTTGGTTCTCCGCCGCTTACAATCCGCTTGCAGAATTCTTCGATAGCGTTCCACCCATCATCATCAAGCTGGGCGAGTGCCGATATCATCCGTTTCCGAAAATCGTTATCATCATTCAAAATCTTTCCGAAGACATCAATCAATTCATCTTCGAGAGTTTTTTTGACGAACATCTCACCTTCTCCGTTGAGAAGCCAACTTTCGTTGACATTGTAAACAGTACATATTTGAGTTAAAAGCAGCGGGCGAGGGTCGGTTTTTTTATAATCAATGTTCTTGATTACGCTGTCGCTGACACCTATTTTCTCGCCAAATTCTTTTCTTGTGAGCTTTAGCTTTTCTCGGAGTTCTAAAACTCTTTCGTTAACTTCATACACTCAGTACATCCTCCTTTCTGCATTATATTATATCATGGCGGTAATTGGTTGTCAAGCCTTTTGAATCACATTTCTTTAAAAAACTTTGGTTTAAGGGATTGACAAACCTTTCTCGATGTGGTATAATGGTTGCAGACCAAGAGAAGAGCACAGGAGGTAAAAACAGTGACTGAAAAACAAAAATATCAAGCAGAACAAATCGCGAAGACAATCAAAGACGTGACCGACTATCAGAAAACCGTTATTTCGGCATTTACCGAGGGACTTTGCAAGGGCATTGAAATTGCCAACCAGACAAAGAAAGTCGAAAAAGCCGAAAAGCCGGAAGAAAAAACCGAGAAGAAAGAGGAGGACTAGTGAACGAATTAATCAAAGTAACCTACGAAAACGACCGCCCGACAGTATCAGGACGTGACCTACACGAGAAACTGGGAATCAGCACAAGATATAACGACTGGTTCTCCCGTGTGTGCGAGTACGGTTTTACCGAAAACGAAGACTATATAGCTATTACTCAAAAAAGAGTAACAGCTCAAGGTAACGAAACAACTTTTACAGACCATCAGCTCACAATCGAAATGGCAAAGCAGATTTGCATGATACAGCGTACCGAAGTCGGAAAGCAGTATCGCGAATATTTCCTCGAAGTAGAGAAAGCATGGAATTCGCCCGAAGCTATCATGGCAAGGGCATTGCAAGTAGCAAACCGCCAGCTTGATTCAATCAAAGGACAGCTTACAGAAGCAAACAAGCAGCTTGAAGAAGCAAAACCGAAAGTCTTGTTTGCGGACGCGGTAGCGACAGCAAAAACTTCAATTCTCATTGGAGACCTCGCAAAGCTTCTCCGTCAGAACGGTATCTTGATAGGTCAGAACAGACTGTTCGAGCGGTTGAGAAATGACGGTTATCTAATCAAGAAGCGCGGCGCAAGCTACAATCTCCCCACACAATCTTCAATGGAGCGTGGATTGTTTGAAATCAAGGAATCGACAGGAATAAACCCCGACGGCTCGGTGAGAGTTAACAAAACAACAAAGGTCACGGGAAAAGGTCAGCTTTATTTCGTCAACGTGTTCCTCGCGGGAAAGGACGAACCCGACAATGAGTAGTCCCTACAAATTCAGCGAGTGGACATACGTTGATAAGGCAATCGCCGAAAATCACCACATATGCACCCACTGTCACGGCGACATCACATCGGACCACATCGGAAAGCCCGCCCTCGTCACATACGACGGAGACAATGTCGAGTATATCTGCCCCGACTGCACAGCAGACTTCTTCTTCTACTCCCTCGGCAAAACGTTGGAAGCACTGAACTGCGACCCCGTAGACACCGACCAGGACGAAGAAGACCGAAAGGAGCGGATGAAGAATGCCGAGATACCTTTATGACGTGACCAACCTGCACACCCAGCCGCCGGAAGTGAAGCCACGCAAGGGACGCAAAGCCGCATCACATAACAAAATAGACGCGGCAGATACAGCCATCTGCCTGACCTGCACCGCAAAGAAATGCACAGGCGCATACGCTTGCTTTAAGAGAAGAAAAAAGGAGTTGGCAGAATGAAACGGAAAGAATCACTGAAAGAGTATCATTCTCAGCACTGTCTTTCCAAGACAAAACTGTTCCGTATCATCGACAAATGCCCCGAATGGTTTAAGTATTGCGAAGACCATCCCGAAGCAGCAGAGGAATCTAAATCACTTCTGTTCGGCGCGGCACTTCACAAGTACGTGCTTGAACCGGAATCATTTTTCGACGAATACGCAGTAATGCCGAATGTTGACAGGCGTACAAAGGCAGGAAAAGAAGAGTATATCGCATTTTCCGAAAGCATAGGCACAAGAGATGTGATATCAAACGATGATTTTACCGTTATACAGCAGATGAACTCAAAAATCAAATCATTCCCCCTCGCGAAATACCTGCTGACAGGTGAAATCGAAACCTCGTACTACTATAAAGACAGTCTGACGGGAATAGACCTGCAAGCAAGACCCGACGTTTACAAGCGTGTCGGAGAGCGCGGATTGATAGTCGACCTCAAAACGTGTGCAAGCGCAGACAGCGATACTTTCCGCAAATCCGCAGTAAACTACGGCTACGATATGCAAGCCGCGATGTTTATCGACGCTTGTACCGCCGAATACGGTATCCCGTGCGACTTTGTGTTCGTTGCAGTCGAAAAAACACCGCCATATATGGTAAATGTGCTGTCGGCTGACGAACTGCTTATCAAGTACGGCAGAGACAGGCTGAGAGAAGCCATAGGAATTTACAAAGAATGCTCCGAATCCGGCAACTGGTACGGTTACAACGGATTCTCAGGCATAATAAACAACCTCGGATTACCATCATATTTAGCAAAGGAGATTCAGTAATGAGAAGCGACGCCCCAACTACAAACGTTCAGGAATACGCACAAGCCCCGAATATGCCGCAGTCGGCTAATGTACCCACAGGAGATATAAATCAAGGCACGGTGCTCATAGAGAGCCAGAGAGCAATTGCAGAAGCACAAGGCAAGCTTATAATTGCACAGCGTTTCCCTCGCGACCCCATCAGAGCATACGCGAAGGTCATGGAAGCTTGTCAGAGACCTTCACTTGCAAATTCAGCTTTTTACAGCTACAGCCGCGGCGGTTCTTCCGTTTCCGGTCCTACTATCAGATTTGCGGAAGAGCTTGCAAGATGCTGGGGAAACATAGACTACGGCATTAAAGAACTTTCTCAGGATAACGGAAAATCGGAAATGCAGGCTTATGCATGGGATTTGGAAACAAATACAATCAGCGTTCAGAATTTCACCAATCCGCATATACGCGAAACAAAAACAGGTTCGGTGCAGCTCACGTCACAGCGCGATATATACGAGCTTAACGCAAACATGGGCGCAAGACGCTTAAGAAGCCGCATTCTCGCGATTATTCCCGCCGACCTCGTTGAAGACGCAATCAAGAAGTGCAAAGAGACTATAGCCGGAAAGTCAGATGAACCGCTTGTTGACAGAGTAAGAAAGATGGTTGTTCAGTTCTCGAAGTTCGGCGTAACGCAGGAACAGATAGAAAAACGCCTCGGCAGAAAAATAGACACCATGAACACAGAAGACTTCGTGGAGTACGTCGGAATTTTCAATTCGCTCAAAGAGGGCGCGTCGAAAATCGCAGAATGGTTTGAATCAGCTCCCGAAGCAAACGAACTCACAGCTAATATCGAAGCGGCAATGAAAGCAGAGCAGAAATGAAGATTATAGTCGACACAAGAGAAAAGCCGAGAGCAATAGCGCAAATCCTCGCATATTTCGAGCGGAACGGAATCGAGTACGAAAAACGCAAGCTCGATACGGGAGACTACATGAGAGAAAATAACCCGCTACTCACAGTCGACCGCAAGCAAAATCTCGGTGAAGTCGCGAACAACCTTACGAACGACAACGGAAGATTCATGCGTGAGGTGCGTAGAGCTTCTGAGAGCGGACAAAAGCTAATAGTCCTTGTAGAACACGGTGGCAGGATAAAGGCGCTCACAGACGTTCACAGTTGGCAGAATCCAATCCGCGCAAAGCACCCCGAAGCAATAGATGGCAGAGCACTTTTAGAGCGTATGCATAGAGTATCGGTGATGTACGGCGTTGAGTGGTGGTTTTGCGATAAGTCGAACACAGGAGCAGAAATAGTGAGGGCTTTAAATGCCTAAGCGCGGAAGCGGAAAACTGTACGAGCTGAACGGCGAACGGCATACGCTGACAGAGTGGTGCAGGCTATACGGCGTACCCGTGCAGAGAACGCAGGGAAGAATCAGCCGCGGCAACTACACCCTCTACGAAGCACTCACAACACCGCAGGAGAACCCTATACAATCACGCAGGCGAAAGGAGGCACGGACACATGAAAAAGGTAACGGAGATAATAGATGAGAGACAGCTTGTAGATGAGCTGCACAGAAACTGGAAAACACGCGGCTACACCGACGGCGGAATGGCGGAATTGCTCGAAATAACACCGAAAACAATTCATTACAAAATCAGCGGGAACTTCCCTCACAACGGCTACAAAGCGCATTTTAAGGTCAACGAGATATTACAGATAATACACTATCTCGGCTTCAAGCTCTATCTCGTGAGAGAGGATGATGAGAAATGAACATCCCCGACAGATGGATAGCTAAGCTCGATTCTCTCCCACCCAAGGACTTCAAAACGCTTGTGATGGCAATTCTGAAAGACGAGAGCGAACCCGAGATAACGGAAAAATTACAGTTCGTCGCTTCCGATATTTACGCCGATATCAAGCAGTTACAGCAAACAAGCGAACGTGTGAGAAAGTCTCGCTCAAAGCGTTACAGTAACGTTACAGTAACAGTTACGGAAACGTTACAGAAACATAACAGTAACGGTTACAGTAACGTTACAGAAACAAAAGAAGAGAAAAGAGAAGCGTCTCCCCCTTGTTCCCCCTCTTCTTTTCCCCCACACCCCCTTATTAACTCCCCCTATAATCCCCCTCTTGAAGAGAAAAGAGAAGAAGCACTAACGGGCGTGTGCGCGGGCGCGTGTGAGGACGAGCAGATACCCTTCGAAGGCTTTGAACCCCTTGACCCGCCGGAATCCGAGGTTAAGCGCAGAAAACCGACGATTGGAGAGCGTTTTGAAGCCTTATGGGCAGAATACCCTAAGAAAAGCGGCAAAAAGAACGCTTTTGAGAGCTATCAGAGAGCTATAGCAGCCGGAGTGACCGACGAGACTATAGCCGATGGTATCAGGCGGTACAAGGACTACATAGCCGCAAAGCGCACGAGCGAACAGTACATACTTGCAGGCTCGACATACTTCTACCAGTGGCGATGGCAGGACATATACGACATGAGCACAGCTGACGGAAAAAACGAAAACGGAAAGCCGGCATGGATGTCGCAGGAAGACTGGGAGGAAATGAATGCAGTATTCGGATAGCCCGTTTGCAGACACACTTACGAAAATAGCGCAAGCCGCAAAAGAAGCGAATCCGCGAGAAGACGGAGACTATACCGAAAACGGACTGCTGTATTGCGGGAAATGCCACACTCCGAAAGAGACAACAGTCACACTCGGAGGACGCGAAACAAAAGTGTCGTGTATGTGCAAATGCCGAGAAGAACAAGCGGAAGCCAAGCGGAAAAAGTTCATCCACGACAGCCGAGCGGAAGCACTCAAAGACAGCGCATACGGCGACAAGGCACTGCGTAACTGCTGTTTTGAGAACGACGACGGAACAAACCCAGAGCTGACAAAGAAATGCCGGAACTACGTTGGAAACTTCGAGAGGTTCAACGAAAGCGGAAAAGGACTTCTGTTCTTCGGCACTTGCGGGACGGGCAAAACATACGCCACCCTTGAAATTGCCAACGCGCTGATGGAAAAGCTCTACTCCGTCAAGTTCGCAACCTTCGCGGCGATAGCTAACGAACTCTTTGATAATCCCGAGAAGCAAGGTTACATAAACCGCCTTGCACAGGACTACGACCTATTGTGCATCGACGACTACGCGGCAGAGAGAAACACCCCATGGATGAATGAGCAGCTTTTTGCGGTGATAGACGCACGGTGCAAAGCTCACAAGCCGCTCATAGTCACCACAAACCTCACGAGAGACGAAATGTTTGACAGAAAGAACATAGACCGATACCGTATCTGCTCCCGCCTGATGGAGCTGTGTATCGCGGTAGAGGTAAACGGCAAAGACCGAAGAATATCGGACTATATCAAAAACAAAGCAGAGTTTGAAGACCTGCTGAACCAATGAAAGGACACAATACAATGACAGACAACACAATACTCACAGATTTCGTACCCTGGAATCCCGCAAGCCGTAAACCGAAAGCATCCGGCAAGTACCTTATCTGGACGAACGACGGAAGCATGATGGTAGCCGATTACTCCGTAAAATACGACGGATGGGGAATCCTGCCGGACGGCGGCAGAGCCTACGAAATCAAAGACGTTGAGTTCTGGATGAGCGTTCTTCCCCCGACAATCTTCTGAACGAAAGGACAAAGGCAATGAGACAAAGGCTGATACAGAATACACTGATATCGAGCGGTGTGACAATGCTCGGAGTTATAACCTCATGCGGAATGTGGTACTACACCGTTCCCTCGTGCGTCGTGTTCGCTGTAAGCGCGTTGACAATGTGTTTGCTCACCATAGCAATAACAGCCGCCAGAGAGCTTTTCAGAGCGTATGAGCGCACACTGCCGAAGAAGCGCAGGAGAATCCGCATGAGATACGACAGCCGCGGAATGCACACCGACAGTCAGCGTCTCGGCTACGTATCGGCGGAAACAATCAGAGAGGTGTGCAGAAGATGAACACCTCACGGAAGCGGCACAGAGCAAAACCAAAGACGAAAGGAGCAAAACAATGACTGACGCAGAAAGATGCGTATCGTGCGGGGCTGTGATACCCGAAGGAAGACAGGTATGCCCGATATGCTATGCGAAATACCACAACGAATACTCTGAAGAGCTGGCGTACCTCTGGAAGGTGCTGAAAAAGACCGAAAGCAGTCTCAGAACAGCCGACAAGAGAAACGCGCCGAACGAAGAACGCGCAAACCTCCGCAAAAGGCGCGATATGCTGTACACGATAATCAACATTGTGGAGGACGCGGGAGCATGAAGTGTTTGGCAAAGAAAACGCAGTACCAAAAGGCGGAAAACGCACTCACCACCGAATACGGAATGTGGCTTCTCGAATACGTTGACGTTGCTTTCGGCGTAACGCTTGCCGAGAGCTACGGCTTCCGCGAGAAGAGACTGCAAAGGTTTTACGACGGCAACCGTAACGGGCTTTGCGAAATGGTGAACGCCAATATGCCGACAGCAATGTTTGTTGACAAAGGCAAGGGCAGACGCAAGGGAGACAGTTCAGACCTCATTGACGATGGCGTAGACACGACGGAGTACATGATAAAGCGCGAACTCCGAAACATAGGCTTCTCCGACTGCGATTTTGAAGCGCTTTCCCCCGACAACAAGTACAACGAAAACGCGCACCATACACAGCTTGATGTCATGTCGCACAACGTGAGAACGGCGTGGTATGAAGCAAACGCAAGACGCGCTGTAAGGCTCTACGCGGCGTATACGCTGAATTACATGCACGACACCTACAACTACGGCGCGGAGAGATTGAACCGCCTGTACGCGCTTGTCGCACCTCAGATTAAGTCCTATATCGAACGCTTCTTGATAGGAAACCGCCGCGTCGACAGAGAGCTGCACAAGGAACTGGACGAGATGCACGGCAAGCTTGAGAAATGCGGGCTGCACCTCGAAGAAGTTGTAAAGGAAGACGCGGTAGCGGTAAGCCGAAAAGAACCGCCGAAAGAACCAAAGAACCCGCCGATACACCTTGACATAGGCGAATACGAAAAAATCATGAAAGAAGTTGCCCGAGTGGCACTGTAAGGAGGATAAACAAACATGAAAGACTGCGAAAACTGCAAATATTGTGACGGCTTTGACTACGATGACGGAACACCGGATTGCACATGCGAGGGCGGTATGGGCGGCTGCCCGTACAACGACGAGGGCAAAATATAAAGAGGATAAATTTAAAATCACGCTCGACATACCGAACATTACCGATTACATCAAGCACACCGTAAAAAATACGGTAGACAATGCGGTGCGTGACATGATTGAGGACTGCGTCAAGAAGATGGTAAAAGAGAAAATCGAAGACGCGGCAGAAGCGTATGTCGAAGAATCGCTAAAGAAAGTAGTTGACGATGAAATCAAGGCTTATATGCAAAAGGACATCACAGTAGGCGGAGGATGGAGCGAACCCGAGCGAAAAATGAGCAGAAACGACTATCTCAGCGAATGCACCGCTAAAGTCGTTGAATCTCAACTCAGCGCGAAAAAGATATCTGAAACGGTAATTGACTATTGCAAGGGCTCGATAGACCGTTTTGCGATAGATATTAAGGATGACGTGAATTACAAAATAAAGAACACCTTCGATAACGCAACGAAACAAGCATTGTCGGAAAATGTTGTAACAATGCTGATGGCGGGTGATACGTACAAAAAGCTTTCCGACAGCATGGGGAGGATTTTAGAATGAACTTTAAACTCAAAGCAGGAGCGTTCGCGCCGATAAGAGCGCACAAGCAGGACGCGGGAGTAGACCTCTTATCCCCCGTCACGGTCACGATTTACCCAGGAGACAGCGCAACGATAGATACAGGCGTGTGCGCGGAGATACCCGAGGGATTCTGCGGTCAGATATGGTCAAAGAGCGGACTTAATATAAACCACGGCATTCTCTCAACAGGAATGGTGGATAGCGGCTTCGGCGGCAGTATCAAGATAAAGCTCTATAACCATTCTCACGAGATTTACACGGTAAAACGCGGAGACAAGATATCACAGCTTGTGGTAACAGCCTGCGACACAAGCGATGTAGTTATAGCAGACGAGATAGCAAGCGGAGAGCGCGGAGAAAACGGCTTCGGCAGTACAGGAAGATAACCGCAAATTAAACAAAAGACAAAGGAGAAAACAATAAATGGCTACGAAAACAGAACAGAGCGCACTGGAAATTAAAGAAATTATACTCGAAACGGTTACATTGAGGATTGTCGGCGAAACTCCGCTGATTATGCACGCATGGAGTGAAAAGGCAAAGCGTGAAATCCTCGACAAGCAGATGAAAGCAACAAAGACAAGCGCGAAAAAAGCAAAGAATCCTGTAGAGGACTTCATCAGGTCAATGTATTGGCTCACACCAATGCCCACAGACATGACCGAAGACGGATTTAACGAAGCTATAGCAAACGGAGCAAGGTTTGGCTTCCCTGTCACGGCATTCAAGCAAGCCGCAATTTCCGCTTCCTACCGCATGGGATGGAGCAAGGACAAGGCTTCTTTGAGAGGTGTGTTCTTCATAGAGGGAGACGAAAATCAGATGATTGAAATCAAAAGTGAAGTTCCCGTAATGCGCGAAGATATGGTAAAAATCGCGGGAGGAACGGCGGACATTCGTTTCCGCGGCGAGTTCAGGAAGTGGTACGCAGACATGAAGATAACATACAACAAGAATGGGCAGTACACACTTGAACAGATAATCAACATCATAAATGCAGGCGGTTATTGTTGCGGCGTAGGCGAGTGGAGACCCGAACGAGACGGTCAATACGGCAAGTTCAGAGTAGCTACAATCTGACCTCTTGGCAGGCAAGGCTCGGTGTGGCGAGGCGCGGCAAGTCGAGGCATTGTCCGGCGTGGTGTGGTATGGCAGGAAGGGTTAGGTTCGGTGAGGCGCGACATGGTGGAGCAAGGCGCGGTCAGGTGTGGCAGGTATGGCGGGGCACGGCACGGTGCGTTAGTGTGAGGCACAGTGTGGCACGGTGGGGCATGGTATGGCAGGTATGGATATACCAAAATTATTAACAGTTAACAAAGGAGCAAAAACAATGGTTTACGAATGGAAAGAAGCGGCGCAGATTAAAGCGGACGCACAAAAAGCAGGAGAAATGTTAGAAAATTTGGAGAAAACTGTAGGGATTACTCCAAAGAATTTAGTTGAAGCAAACAGAGATGAATCAGCACCTCTGCACAATGAATTTGAGTGGAACGACACAAAAGCCGCCGAAAAATACCGCGAAACACAAGCAGGCTATATCATCCGCAACATATGTGTTGTGAGAGAAAGCGAAGAGAAACCGCCCGTCAGAGCGTTCTATTCCGTTACAACCGACGAAGAACGCAAATACGAAAGTCTGAATGTGATTATAAAAAGCGAGGACAAAACAAAGAAACTTCTTGAATCCGCATTAAGAGAACTTATCGCGTTCAAAGCGAAGTATTCAATGCTTTCCGAAATAGCGAATGTAATTAAAGCTATTGACGAAGTCCAGTGCGCAGAAGCGCAACGGAACAGATAAGCTACGACACGATTAGCAACGGAAAAGCCTGGACTCGCACCGCGCCGAAAAGGAAAAGCAAAAATACCGCGCCGGCGGAATCCGGCAGAAAGGAAGATAATATGAAAATCGACACAAATAAGTATTATATCGTAAGAGGAGACCGCTCCGGTGTGTTCTTCGGCAAAATCAATTATCAGGTCGGCAAAGAAGTGCAAATGAACGATGTGCGCTGCTTATGGTACTGGGATGGAGCGGCATCAATCATTGAACTTGCAATAAGCGGCACGAAAAAACCAAACAATTGCAAATTTACGGTGGCGGTAGAGGAAATAACAATCACAGACGCTATAGAGATAATACCTTGCTCGGAGAAAGCGACTGCGATAATTAAGGCGGTAGAAGAATGGCGAGCTTAACCGAACGAATTAAGGCGTTTCTTGATGTTGGCGATGGCTATGGCAATGGGTCTGGTCGTGACTATGGCTTTGACTATGACTTTGACTATGGCTTTGACTCTGGTGATGGCTATGGTCGTGGATCTGGTCGGGGCTCTGGTTATGGCTTTGACTCTGGTTGTGGCTCTGGTCGGGGCTCTGGCGATGGAATAAAGAGCTTAAATAACCAAGACATTTATATAGTCGATGGTGTGCCGACCATAATCACGGCATTGTTTGATAATTACGCTAAAGGCTTTAGTGTCGGCAGCGACTTTACGCTTAGACCTTGCTATATCGCAAAAAGCGAAGATATTTTTGCACACGGCAAAACGCTCCGGGAAGCAGTAGCCGCAATGCAGGACAAACTTTTTGAAGATATGCCCGAAGAAGAGCGAATAGCTGCATTTAAAGAATGCCACGATTACGAGGGGACTTACAGCAACACAGACCTCTACGATTGGCACCACAGGCTGACAGGCTCGTGTGAGATGGGCAGACAGCAGTTTGCGATAGACCACGGCATAGACCTTGACGGCAAAATGAGTGTAAAGGAATTTATCGAACTCACCAAAAACGCATATGGCGGCGAAATCATAAAAAAGCTCGAAAAAGAGTATCTGAAAGGAAGATAATATGGCAAAGTATAAAGTTGGGGATAGAGTCAAGATAGTTCGTAATGATTATCTGACGTGCGAAATCGGAGACACAGGAACAATAATGGCATATAACAGCGGCACAGGTTATGCCGTGGAGTTTGACATCCCACGCCCTTCTTATCATGGCTGCCGTGGGTTAACAACGCCCGGCTACGGTCAATGGGCATCGGAGGAAAATATCGAACTCATAGAGCCAATCAAAGACAAACCAACCCGCGAATTTAAGCTGATAATCACTTCCTCCGGCGACACCACCACAGCAAAACTCATACACGGCAAAACCACAACAAAAGAAGCAACCGTGACGCGCTACAGCAAAGACGAATACAGCGAGAAAGCCGCCGTTGAAGCTATCGTGAAGAAGATTTTCGGCGAGGACGATAAAGAGAACGAAGCAAACAAACCGTACAATGGTAAGGCAGTATGGATAAGTGACAACGAAAGCGTTTATACGAAAGGAAAAATATACAAATTTGTTGACGGACGCATTAAACATGATTTGGGATTTACAATTGGCGGATATACCCTCGAAAACATGAAACAGTCCGGTTGTTTTATCCCGATAGTGGAATGATGGAGGACAAATGAAATGTCGATGAGAGATTACGAAGACCTCAAAGATATAGAGATTCCGCGCGAACAAGAAATGATGATGGTGAAAATCATGTATGACTCATACGAAGAATGTAGAGATTTAAACTGTGCCAGTTGTCCAGACGGAAGAAGAAAACGCGCATTTAATAGTATGATGAGTTGCATTCTGTTTAAGTACGCGCGAAAGCTTTACGAAGCAGGATTCAGGCAGACGGAGAAAGGAGCAGACAAGGATGAATAACTACGAAGAAGAATTCTTTGAAGATGAAAATGACCTTGAAGAAGAGCATTTTGGAGATTTTGTGGATTTTTGGGACGATACACCCGAATTTGATGAACAGATAGAGGAATTTAAAACTGCACTTAGAGCCGATATAAAGCGTGAAACCAAGGAACTTATAGAAAAGCTTCAAAAGGAACTCGACGAGCTGAAAGACTACAAAGCACGCAAAAACGAAATCGAGCGCAAGTACCATGACGAAATCGCAAAGATGGCAAAAGCCGAAGCGGATATTGAACGCAAGTACCGCAACAAGAAAGCGCAGGAAATACTTGCTGAATGCTGTACGGTAGGATGGAGAGCGGCATGGCGATACGACGAACCCAAAGAAAAATGCGACAAGTGCGATGAGGACGGGTATATCACGTTTTACTCTCCGCAAGGCACGAAATACCGTGAGCAGTGCAAATGCCGCCATAAAAACGTGATATATTACCCTGCCGAGACAAGACTTGCGCGTATTTACGCAAGCAAATCGCCTGAAACAGTACAGTTTTACTACGACAAGGTACGGGGAGACGGTGAGAGTTACAGCGATTATGTGCGCTGTTATGTAGTGCGCAGCAGCGATTTTAAACCGGAAATTATAGATAGTTATGGTTATAGTTATGATACGGTATTCGAGAGCAAAGAGGACTGCAAAAAATACTGCGAGTGGCTTAACAATAAGGAGAACAACAATGAATAACTTTATCGAACTGCACGATTTCTCAAGAAGAAGCCACCCGAAAATACTTATAAACGTAAACCATATAACGTCCGTAGAAAACTATGGGGGACAGGCAGTTATATGCTTGAGTATGCTTAAACCCGAGGAAATAACCGTCACCGAATCCTACGAAGAAGTAAAGCAGCTGCTCGCAACGGTCGAGTATGTATACAAGGAGGAAGAATGAAGAAATACAGAGTGTGGGGTAGTTGCATAGTAGCTTGCAGTATGGTCGTCGAAGCGGAAAATGAAGAAACAGCAATCGAAATCGCAAACGACGAATTCGGAGGTTTAACAAACTATGCAGGAATGGGTAGTTGTGATTGTCTTGTTGGAGTTTTTACAAGCGATGACGAGAGATGTGTTTTCCCTGACAGCGACCCAGAATTTGATGACTGCGAAGAGATACGTCCAAAGGGGGAAGAAGAATGACTGATTGGATTAGCGTAAAAGACAGACTGCCCTCACGTTGTGGAAAGGTATCTGAGATGACCTATAAACGCTATTGGGAACGCAACAGAACTCGTCGACCGTTTCCTCCGTTGTATGAAGCTATGAAAGCATACGGAGACGTAATGTACAAAGTGCCGGAGTACGTCGAGCCGAAGCACTGTAAATGGTGCGGACAACCTCTGAGCGGCAGACGGACAAGTTTCTGTTCAAACGAATGCAGTAAAAAGTTTAATAGACTTACAGTTTGGCAAAGAGGACGTAACGCTTACTCACTAAGGATTCTATACCGCGACAATTTCACTTGTCAGGACTGCGGAGAATTTCACGCGCACAAAAACGAGTTCGGAATTTTCGTTCCAATAGACGACGGAAAATTAAACGTACATCATATAGTGCCTGTATCAGAAGGCGGCGGCGATGAACCAACAAATCTTGTCACGCTCTGCGTAAACTGCCACCTCCGAAGGCACGGAAAGGAGAAACATGAGCTTCGCGAGAAAACTGAAACGTAAAACGCAAAATAAGATGAAAACACGCTGTTGCGGACAGCAAATGACACACAAAGCCGGATACGGTTATGTATGCGAGAAATGCGGAAAGGTAAAACATGACTGAATTTATAAACGGAGTTGAGTATCTATATACCATTCCGGCAGAAGAACCTACAAGTTACTGGATTTTGGTTGCGATTTTCTTTATTGCTTTTGCATTATTTGGTATCATGTTTCTCGTCTATTCATTCTGGGGCGGCTTTGAGGATATAGTCGCGGCATTACTGTTAGCGGCAATAGCTACACTGCTATCCTTCTTTGCCATTAAAAGCAACAATGTCAACGAGCTATTACCCGAGCGATACGCTGTGAACATATCAGATGAAGTCAGTATGAACGAATTTACTGACAACTACACCATAGTTGAGCAAAAAGGAAATGTGTACATAATCGAGGTAAAAGATAATGAGCATGACTGAATACGAAAGATTACAAGGGCTGCTGTACAGGCTGCGCGAGATAATGCCGGAGATAGGAGAGAATCCCGTTGCCGACGAGATGTACAACATGGTGTTTGAGTATGCCGAGAGCACAGACGAAGACGTTGTAGAGGTAGTGAGGTGCAAAGACTGCATTCATCACAGGCAGCTTGACCGCAAAGACCCCTACGAGGACAGCTTCATCGAGGGATGCCTTTGGTGTATGCTGGGACGCGGAGACGGTGTTATGCCGGAACAGTTCTGCGACGACGGCAAAAGAAGAGAAAGCGAGGATGAAGAATGAACGGCAAGACAGACCGCGCAAGCGAGATAATGAAGCAGATGGAGTTTATAGAACAGCTCACACAGAAGCTCAACAGGACTATATACCTCAGCGCACAAACAGCCATAGGAAGTAGCGGCATGTGCGGATATACTCAGGTACAGTCTGACATAAAGCGGCTCAGACGTGAGCTGATGGAGCTGTCGAACATGATAGGCTGTCAGTATGGGAGGTAAGGTATGACAAAGAAAAGATTCATTAAACTTTTGATGGGGGAATTACGCTATTCCCGAAACGAAGCGAGATATTATGCAGAGAAAGTACAACTCTGGAATGAAATCACAAGCACAAACAATTCCACATTTAAAAGCATTGGAGACAAAACAAGAGAAACTCCCGTGCCGTATATCGCACTTTACGGATTGTGCAAAAGAGAAAAGGAGATGGAGAAAGGAGAACAACATGGACGCGATTGAGTTTTTGAAAGCAAAAGTACGAATGTGCGCGAATATGGACAGCTGCACATCCTGTGGTTTATACAAGGAACACACTGACTGCGACACGAGGTGCTTTACTCATCCCGATGAAGCTGTTGCCGCTGTGGAAAAGTGGGCAAAAGAACACCCTGTTAAGACGAGACAAAGCGAATTTTTGAAGATGTTCCCGAATGTGCCATTCAGTCATAATACGATTGATATATGCCCGAGCAAGGTTGATGTATTACAAAAATGCCCTAAAGTGACACCTGGCACTCTTAATATGTGTGTATTCTGCAAACGTGAATACTGGCTTGCGGAGGTTGATTAAATGAGAACAACATCCGATGAGTTTCTTAAAAAGTGTGGATTAGCGTTCATTACGTCGACAGAAGCGGAAGAACTTGCGGGAGAATCCCCATGCCTGAACTGCGCAAGAGAAGACTGCAACCTCAGCGGATTTTTCGAACTTGCAAGACGGAGTTTGTACATCCACGCGATGCTTGTACGCAAAGAAGAATACAACTTACTGAATGTGTTCGCCGAAGCACTTCCCTTTTTGGTGATTGACTGCAAAGAAAGGATAGCACAAAACGAATGCACTGCAAAATAAGCGACTGCTTTAATTGCCCTTATCCCGACTGCATCAACGATACCTTTACCTCGCCGAGGGAGTTTACGCCGGAGCAGAAGAAACGGCAGTGTGAGCTGAAGAAGAAAATGCTTGCGCGGCGAAGAGAGGACGGAGTGTGTATCTACTGCGGAAAGAAGCCCGCGGACAAAGGTTATAAATCCTGCATGGAGTGTCGGATAGAACGAACGAAGAAGAACCGCGAATACAGCCGCAAAACGGAAAGATTTACTCCGCGTGAACTGATGGACGGCGTAAAACTGTGCAAGCTGTGTGGGAAAAGACCGCCTGTTGACGGAAGAACGATTTGTGAAGAATGTTTTAAAAAATGCCTTGACAATCTTAATCACGCCGACAGCAAAGAGCAGCCGAACAACGGCTTTAGAGCATCAATAGAAGCGTACTGGAGGGAGAGATAATGACAAGGGATGGAATTATAAAAATCTTAGACAGAGCCATGCAACGCTATGTCGAGCGGAATCAGCAGCTTTTCCTCAGCAAGGGAAAAACCGACAAGGAAATGTGGGAGGAGCTTGAAGCTATAAACAATGCGCGGTATATTCTCTCACGCTTGCCGCAGGTCGTGAATTGCCCTGACTGCGGGAGAATGTACGATACCGATTATCTTCACTTCTGCGGAGGTGATAACGACGAAAACGGTAATGTTTAAAATCGACTACCCGCCGACCAAAGCCGGAAAGACCGCATGGAACAGACGCTACGGACTGAACGCATACTACGCGGGAAAGCATTGGGCGGTACGTCAGAAAGACGCTGAATACTGGCATAAGCTTGTACGAAGCGAACTTTTGAAACAAAATGTTCCGATTTCAAAGTTCAATGTCCCTGTTGGAGTGAAATTATGGTTTAACGATAGGTTGGACATCGACAATGATTCAACCTACGCAAAACTCATTATTGATTCGCTCAAAGGACTATTTTTTGAAGATGATAGTAAAAAATACGTGCAACGGTTAGAACTCAATTGCCACGATGAGGACTACATATTAGTTGCGATAGAAAGGATGAAATGAAGCAAATATGAGCAAAGAAAACCGTGAAACAATCCTTAGCGAAGTAAAGAAGATAATCTGCGACGGCCGCAACGAGCAGTACGGCGAGCCGGAAGACAGCTTTGAGAAAATAGCGGATTACTGGACAACGTATCTCAAGCACAATTGCGTTGCACCCGACGCGGACTGTGATTTAGGAGCGCGAGACGTGGCTATACTGATGGCGCTGTTCAAGCTCGGTCGCATGGAGGCAAGCTATTTCTGGAGCTACGACAGCTTTATAGACGCTATAGGTTATATGACCTGTGCAACAGATATCGAATACCCGAAATTGACAAACTGGGAGAAAACCAATGCAGATAATTAAAATAATCGTCGCAATACTGCTATATGGGTATGCCGTCGGTTATTTCATCGGAGCGTTTGCACTATATGAAGCACCGAACGCAAAACCTGTCAAGCCGAAAATAAAGGCGATGATGTACGGACAAATAGCGGTTGAAATCATAGCCGCTACATTACTGCTTAAAAACTGAAAGGAAGTGTTGACTTATCGCAAACTTTAACTTTAACCGCGTTATCCTCGGAGGACGTCTGACGGCAGACCCCGAGCTGAAAACCACACCGTCAGGGATTTCCGTAACATCATTTACCGTTGCGGTCAATAGACGTTACTCCGGCAAAGACGGAGAGGAAACTAAAGCGGACTTCTTCTGCGTTACCGCATGGCGGCAGACGGCGGAATTCATCACGCGCTATTTCAGAAAAGCAAGTTCCATCTGCGTAGTAGGAACTCTTCAGACAAGAACATGGACCGATCAGCAGGGGCAGAAGCGTTTTGCTACAGAAATTGTCGCTGACGAGGCATATTTTGTTGACGCAAAGTCGGAAATGCCGCAAGCCGCTCCGCACTCAAGCTACATTCCCGACGCATACACCCAACCGAAAACAGCTGCCACCGCACCCGTGTTCGAGGACATAAACCCCGATTCGGAAGTCCTGCCTTTCTAAAGCGAGGTGCATATGAAAGAACTGCCAACGATAGAACAGATGCAAAAACTATTCCCCGACTATCCGTGCGGACGCGGAAAATGCAAATATCAAGGCAATCAGCTTTTCAGAGCACGTCGTTGTTCGAATGTTGATTGCCCAGAATTTAAAGCATGGTTCGTAAAACACTGGGCTAAAATTTGCGGAAGAGAAGCCGAATAAAAAAAGAGAGCAAGGAATCACTTCCCTGCTCTTTTCTATTTTGCGTGTCTTGCAATGCTTAGTACGGCTTTCTCCGAAAGTCCCGCTGTTCTGTCGGTCGCTGTGGCGAGAACTGTTACAAGTCGCACAATCAGCTTTAGCCGTTCCTCAGAGTAGCTTTGTAGTATCTCGGCTATCTCGGTTATAATTTGTTCCTTCATTTTGCACTTCCCTTCTTTATTCTGCTGTCGATTATATCACACGAACGCTTGTTTGTAAATAGCTTTTGTGAAGAAAATGTGTTTATTTGAGAAGTTTTTTATTTTTCTCGAGAAGTTTCGCGAAGCGCAAAAGAAGGATTATGCCTTTGTCGTTTAGTTTGCTTACGATATTTGCTAACTCAAATCTGTAATGCTTCATCTGTCTGTCCCTTCTTTGTTGGAAATATTTTCTAATTCAAGTGTAACATGCTTTTCGAGAGAAGACAATAGCCGAGTTTAATATTCCATATTAAAATCAGATACAAAAATATACTGGTTTTACATTCGACAAATTTATGCACTTATCGGCGCACATTCAATGTTGACAAACATTTAACAACGTAAAAGAGCACCCCATCCAGAAGAGTGCTCTTTTACACAGCAAATTCATAAACAAAGGAGGAACATGACAGAAGTCACGAAAGGAAACGGAGGGAGTTGAACCCTCGCAAGCAGTCTGTTGACCGCCAAACGACCGATTCGCCGTTCCCATGTGTGACAGCTTTAAAAGCCGCCACGGGTTGAAACAACACGACCGAAAGGACGAACGACCATGTTTGCCGCGCTTTGCGGAGTTGAACCGCAGTTGTACACATTATGGTATCGTCTGCCGTTGAACGTATAGCGCGATATCCGAGCAGCCCGTTGGCGGTTCATCACTCCCGCTTTTTGCTCGGATATTTTAAAAGAAAGGAGTTTCAATACGAAGAACAACCAGAATTCATTGTCCTATGACAACATTATAGCACGTTTAAACGCATTTGTCAACATATTTATCAACGTTTAGTAACATATTGTTTGTCACGTTTAATGTTTACTAAATAGCTTTGCAAACCAATTTAACTTACGCTTGTTACCTTGTTCAACATCGGATTCGTTTGTTGATTCAACGTTATTCTCGTCTGCAACAGTTTTTTTGCCGGCTGAGACGTTCTGTGAGCCGTTCTGTGGCGCATTAACAAACTTATCTGATTCACTGACCGCATGGAGCGTTTGTGCCTGCACAGCGGTTTGTAGCGCGTTGTGGGCGAGTTCGGCAAACTTGCTGGCGTAGTCTGCAATCTGCCTATCACGTTCGTCAAGCATTTCCGTCTTCTGTTTCAGCTCGTCTGCCTGTCTGTCAATTACGTTTCTGAGAGCTTCTACAGTCTCCTGTAGGCTCTTTATTGTTTCTGCGCTCAAACACTCGTGTCCTTCGTTTTCTTCGCTCTCACAAGCCTGTGGTGCGTCACACGCGGTTTCCGCAACTGCTTCTTGTTTTTTTGAGTTGCTATATAGTTTCAATGCATCCTCGGAGATTCTTTTTACTCCGTCCTCGCTTGTCACTATATATTCTTCAAGACCGTTCCGCTTAATTCTTTGATATACCGATTGACTTGTCACTCCGGCTCTGTCGGCGAATTCGGCTATTGTGAGGTATTTCATGGATTGCTCCTTGCTTTTGTGATTGAGAATTTAATATGAGTTATACTTCTTCCCGTCCGCGTCGGCTCATAGGCTACACGCAAATCACTAACGGCGTTAATTTCGTCAACGGCAGTGTCGATTACGCGCTTGCGAAAATCAATAAAATCCGAATAACCGCCTATTTGCATAAGCGTTTTCAAATTTTCAACAGAAACGGTGTACTCGCCTATATTGGCATAGCTTTTAAGTATCTCGTACAAACGTATAGTGTGTTTCGATTCCATGTTTAACACGGTTTGAAGCTGATATGCCGTATACGATTCTTTGAGTTCGAGCAAATAAGGCGCTAACCGCTTGTCAAGCTGAATCCTAACCCGCGATTCATTTTCGTATATTTCCGCGCCCGAAATCCATGCGCATAGCTTTCTTACATTTCCGTCCACTATCCAGAATGACTTGTCGCGTATGGATTGCAGCGTTTCACGGAAATTCTTGTAATTCTTGCCGTTTTGAGTAATTCCAAGTGCTTCACACATATCTTGCAGATTGAAATCATACTCATAAAGTTCTTTATCATCTGGTTTTACCTTGCTTATCGTATACAATATGACTTTTTGCTCCTGTGTTGTCATTCCGTATCTTGACTTTTGAATTAGTTCGTTCTTTTTGACAACCAAATTATTAATTTTTTTATCGCTATTTTCCATGGTTACTCCCTTCATGTTGAAATCTCTGTGCAAAACTATGTTGAAAACATTGTTGATAACTGCAAAAGAACAATTTTCCCGTGTGTTTTCTCGGTTTTACAGTTACCAAATGTCCTGTTTGTCGTTACTAAGTGTCCTGTTTTACAATTACCAAGTGTCCTGTTTATCGTTACCAAGTGTCCTGTTTATCGTTACCAAGTGTCCTGTTTAACATTTCCCTACTTTAAATATATAAAAATAGTAAAATAATAAGTATCTCTTATAAAAAGTAATAAGTATGTTGTTTCACGAACTAAAGCGCATGATTTTTTCCTGTTGAAAACTCAAAAGCGAATACGCGGTTAGTAAGCAGAGAAAGAGAAAATTTTTACCATATTGTAATTTTAAGCTATCTGTCATGCCTTGTCAAGATGTTTTCTAAATATTGACAAACGTCTAAATAAACATTTTTCAACGCATTGGTAAACTGATTTACAAACATATTGACAGGGAAGTGCATTTTAGGCAAATGCCGAAAATGATTTGACAAACAGCATTTGTAAACTTAAAGAAAGATTGACAAACCTATTAACAAACCACACTAAATAGTGTATGCTGTTGAAGGAAACGAAATTAATGTAACTCAATCGCGTTCCGCAACCAACTGTAAAGAATCGCCCATTCTTTACAGTTTTTTTTGCTATTCTTAAATTCTATTAAAGCACCACTTATAAAGACAAGCGTGTTTATTGCTCATGTCTTTAACGATTAAGTCAACTTGCAGAAGAATAAACAATAAAAGAGGGTAGTTTTACAACTATCCTCTTTTAAACTTTACTCATGTTTACACAACATTTATCAATGTTTCTCAACTATGCATTCATAGTATTTTGCAAGTTTATCTTGTCCCGCATCCTCATCGTCAAGGAAAGCGTGAGCCATTGCCGCGTAGAAGTCAACAGAGTTGAGATTAAACTCCTTGCCTATTTTGTAGTAGTCCGAGTACATCATGTTAATCGCGGCGTAAAACTCGGCGGGGTCGCAGTCATAGCCGTGCTGTCGTCTCACCTGCTCAGTTTGTTCAAAATTCCAATGTCTCCCGGTTGAGCCGTCGGCGTTTTTCATTTTCTCCGTCCACTCGTCCGCGTCCTCACGGGTAAGCTTGTCGTGCTTTTTCCCACGTTTGCCGTAGCTCTCACGCTCGCGCCCGTCATAATCGCGGCGGTCTCTCATGTCGTACTCGCCGTAGTAGTCACGCTTGCCGTAGCCGTCGTACTCGTCATAGTCAGGCTGACGGCGGCGGTCATAATCAGGGTATCTGTCCTCGCGTCTATCGTATCTGTCATAATCCCGCGGTCTGCGGTCATAGTCTCGCTCGTGTCTGTCGTAGCCGCCGTATTCACCGCGCTTGTCCTTGCTACTCGACATCATGAGCAGCCAGTTTGGATTCATCCTCTTCATACGGTTTCACCTCCCGTTGTGGTGGTGGTTGGTGCTGTGCCGTTGATTGAGCGCAGGTCGTTGTTAGGCGCACATGCCGGTCTGCCAAGCAGTCTAAAGCTGCCGCCCGTCGGTGTGGTGATTACAACCGCGCTGTATCTCGTCCGCGCCCTTATCGAGCAAGCGGTCAGCTGAGCGCAACAACGGTTAGTCAGCGGGTATAGCGTAGTGCCATCTCCGATTGTGACGTACACGGGAGCGGTGATTGTCGTCGCCGTCGGAATTGCCTGAGCGACTACGACACAATATTTTTCCCCCGCGTTATACGCGCCCGCCGGGAGATTGATTATCAGATTGCCGCCGGTAAAGGACACCGACTGCGACAGAATGAAGCGCGGACAAAGTCTGCATACATTAGTACAAGCCATTTTTTATACCTCCAAAAAATCAAAAGGGAAGCGGTACGCCGCTCCCCCGAAATCGGTCACGGCTCAAAGCCGGATTTGTGAATCAATAGTTGCCGCAGCCGGAGCAGCCGTAGTTGCCGTACTGCCAAGGCGCGGGGACGTTGAATGCGGGTACGGGAGCCTTACAGCCGAGCTGACTTACAAGATACTGATTCTGCGCCTGCTGTGATGCTGCAAGCTCAAGTCCGAATATCTTCTGTGTCTGTGCTGCAATCTGCGCGTCCTTCGCCGCGATTTCCTGCGCCGTCAGTCTGTCGGATATGCCGCGGAATCCGCTATTCATCGCGTCGATTATATCGCGGGTGTTGTTAGCGGCGTTAGTGTTGATAGCGCAAGTGTCGGTTGCCATGCGATAGCCTACGTCGGCAAATCCGCGCTCCATTGCTCTGCCGTTGTCGCAGCAGCACTGCTGGAGCTGTGTCGCAAGAGCCGCCTGTCCTCTCTCAACACCGTTGAATCCCTGCATCATTGCGACGTTATTTGCGTTAAATCCCTGCTGTGTCTGATAGCCGAGGTTGCAAACCGCGTTGCCGACGCCGTGGAATCCGTTGAGCAATGACGAATTCATATCGTAAAATCCGTCGCAAAGTCCCTCTTGTACGCCGCGGACGGAATTCTCCAGTCCATTGAATCCAAACTCGCTTTGGAGGTCTGCGCGTGTTAATCCGCCCTGAGTGCCTGCCGCCATTACGTAGGGGAGCGCGCCCATGCCCGAGGAATCGCCGCCGTTTCCGCCGAAGCCGTTACGTCCCCAGCCGAAGATGATGGCGAGGATGATTACCGCCCAAAGTCCTTCATTTCCGAAGAAGCCGCCGTCACGGTTGTTGCTGTCTCCCTGACCTGCAAGGAAGCCTGTCAAAAGTTCGTTGCCCATGTTTTTCTCCTTTTTCGGTTTATTTCATCCGCTTTCGCGTGATGTTCAAAAAATTAAATATTGGACAGTTTTTTAATCAGGTCGACTGTCAAACCGAAAAGGGAAGTGTTATTTGCTGATACCGAGTGAGCGCATTAAATCACCAATGTCTATGCCGCGCTCTTTTGCCATGTTTTGCGCCATGGTCTGGAGCTGGTGCGCGTCCTTGCCTTTAATAAGCTCGACGGCTTTTGCGTACTGTGCGCCTTGTCCTGCGAGATTGCTAAGGATGTTGTTGAGCGGCTGACCTGCACCGAGAGCCTGCATTACGAGCATTGCGGGATTAATATTAGGCATTTTCCGTTACCTCTTTCTTTCCCTTAGTGGGATTTTTCATTTTTTCCACCTCCGATTGGAGAGCGGCAAAAGCTGCGCAAAGTTTGTCAAAATCCGCACGGGGTGTGTAGTCCGCTGTGTCCTTAGCCGGAGCTGTCGGAGGTGTGTATGCAAAATCCGCAAAATCCGACGCGCCGGTCTGCGAGTTGAATCTCTTGATATATACCATGCCGTGCGCCATGTCGGGCATGATAACTCCCGCCGCCATAAAATCACAAGGTGTCGCGAGTGCTTCCTCACGGCTTGTGACGGGTCGGCAGATAAATCCGCTCTGCACCTGCGGTTGTGGTGCGGTCTGCTGAGGTTGCGCCTGCTGAATCTGCGGATTGTAACCGCTATAGTACGGATTTGTGTTATAACCAAAGTTGTACGCCATATATCCTCCATACAAAAAATCTCTCTGTTACTGATACTATTGTACCACCGCAGAGAGATTTTTTCTTTCAAGAGATTTTCAGATTATTTGCACTGTTTTTGCATTTAACTTGCCGGTAACTTGATTTCGCACATTGCAAATTCAAACAGCCGCAATATAACGTGTTTTCGGCAGGATTTTAACTTGCCTATAACTTGCCGGACTTATGTAAGATGTATACGAGTTTCGCGAGAGCCGCCTTGTGCCATTTTGAGACGGTGGTATACTCGCGCCCTACCGCTTCACAAACGTCCTCCAGACAGCCGTTGTCAACGTACAGTATTTTGAGCAACCGCTTGTACTCCGGCTTGAGATTGCATCGGTCAATAGCGTCCGCTATGTCCTGAGTATCGCCGACACTATGCACCGCTTGTCTGCGCTTCGCATGGTCGGTCAACCTTATCCCTCCTTGCTGTCCTCCTTTTCGGCAGTGTCGATAATGCCTTTGATTCCCTCCGCGTCAATCCGCGCCGCGTCAACTTTTGCTTCACCGTAGATGTAGCCGATGATTGACGATATCGCCGTAATTGCACCCGCAACCTTGCCCGCAATCTCGCCGTAGTCGCTCTCGCCAACGCCAAACGACATTGCCACGCCGATAATGATACCGATGATTGTCACCCACAGCTTTCTTGAGGTAAGCTTCTGCTTCCAGTTGATTTTGTTATCCATATTATTCTCCTTTTTCATCTTCATAAGTTATTTCTTCCTCTCCGTAGTCGGAGTGATATTCTTGTTTGATTTTTTCACGGTTTTCCATCGCCGACTTGATGAGATATCCCACCACGCCGCAACCCATGGGAGCACCGATGTAGGTCAGCAGTCCGTCAAGAGACGCCATGTCGGGAGCGATTATCAGCTGGACCACAAGATAGCACATGCCGAAAATCGCACCCGCAAACCACAGCTTCACAATTGCCGACAGCTGACGCTTAGAGTATTCAACGTCCTTCTTTTTCATGATTTTTAGTTTTAAACAAGACTTAAATTAGCTTTAAACAGTCTGTTAATGTGTCGCCAATGCGTTAAAACGCAATAATGTTGTTGACCGCACGACTGCCGCCCGTTGACCGCCTCTTAATTCCCTCGACGCGGATGTACGAGCCGCCGCCGTCAAGAGCGATAACGTCCTCAAAGCCTTCGCCTTGTATCTTTCGCCAAACCTCGCCGGACTTGATGTAGTTTGCCGAGGTGGTCTTGAGAGTGAGTACCCATATCTCGCCGCTCCTGATGCCGAGCATATTTCTTGACGTGCCGTAGGTGGTGGAGCCGTCCCATCCCTCCGCGCCCACGTAGCTCATGTCGACAGGCTTTTTGTCGACCACAACCGGCACGCCGCTGACAGCGTACTTGATTCCCGACGGGATTTTGTCAACGCGCTCGATTGTCGGCTTGCCGGAGTACGGCACGAGCAGTGTGGATACCTTTTTGCCTGCAAACTGCTTCGTCGCGTTGTCGGCGATACTGTAGACAAGATGGTTGCCGTAGACGTGTTCAAAAAGATTTTCCTTTGCCGCCGGCGGAATATCCTTGATATCGCAGGCAAGGTTAGCGACAGGGAGCGTGTACACCTCGCCGTCCTCCGAGCGGTAATTTGCGAAGAAGCCGCCGTTGATGTATCTCTTCACTCCGCCCTTGCGCTTGTCTGCGTCATGATAGATTATCGCAAAGTTTTTGGCGCGGGTGTATGTGATGCCGTCCTTGTCGTAGCTGTCCTTGACGTTGGTATTGCCCTTTTTGCCGGACACATCGAGACTGATGTTTGTGTTCACGTTTTTTTCTCCTTTTGATGTAGATTTGATATCATACTGCCCCCACTCGTTAGGTATGCCGAGATATGGTGTCGGGTCTACGGATTCACCGCTTTTGCGGACCTCAAAGTGACAGTGTGAGCCGAAGGAGTAGCCGGTGTTGCCCTCGATTCCTACTACGTCCCCCGCCTTGACCTTTTGTCCGACTTTAACCTTTCGCGCCGCCATGTGACACATAAAAATCTTAAGTCCGTCCGGCGTGTCAATACGAATGTAGTTGCCCCACTGCCATGTGAGATTAGACTTGTCCGTGATGATTGTTGACGAGCCGATAACTCCGTCACAAGGCGCAACAAGCGTTTTGTCCGTGCCGCTGAGGTCCACTCCTTTGTGGTAGTCGCGTGAGCCGTTGAGCGTGCGCCAGCCAAAGTGTGACGTGAGCGTGACCTTGCCGGATTGATAAGGGAGATTCATCTTCACTGCGCGTCACCTCCTTCGTGCGGCGGGTCTGTCGGTAAGTCCATCACTTGATGATAGAGCTGTGTCGCAACGTCATTGCCGCCGAGGTTGTGGTAAGCCGCGTAGGCGCGTTTCAGTGCTTCTTTTGCGTAGATAGGGCAATATCCTCTATCGAGATACTTGTCGTGATTGCGGATTATCTCTGCGCGGAGAAGGCACTTTAAACCTTCCTCGAGCGCACTTTCACGTCTTTTACGCAGCTTGATGTATGTAACAGCCCATGTTACCGCACCGCCGCATACAAACGGCACCGCCCACTTGATGATTGTCTCTATTAGCATTTTTTCTCCTCATTATTTCGTTATCAAGAGAGCATTAAGCCTCCTGCTTCTTCGATTAGTATCCAATACACATACATTCTGCGGGCTGTTGGAAATAAGCCAAGCTCTTTGTAGCCGCTTCCGCCCTCAACATTAAAATAATCCCGTTGTGACGCAACGCAAATGACAAGCATATCGCCGACATTCACTGTCAAAGCGACCGCTTCACCGTCAGCTCCAACAGGCGTTTGTCCATCTTTAGTAAAAGCGACGACATTTACGCTCGATTTCACAACAAACTCAACTGCTTCTCCGCCCCCACCCGTGGGAATCGCACGAATGCAAGCAGGCAAGTCCTCGATTTTCGCTCCGCTGGCGACAGTGCCGCCTTTTGCGGTTATGGCGGAAATAATATCTGCTTTTGCTTTCGATATCCGCGTTAAATTTGTTTTAATTTCAGTTATAACTGCCATATTTCACCTCATATAGCCGCCAGAGCCGCGCGGATATCGTCTGTAAGAGATACCGTGCCGGTGCCGTCGTGATAGCCTGCGGGGATGGTTACGCTAAGATTAGTAAGTCCGTCGATTGTAAGCTTCTTCGCACCCTGATTAACCATAGTACCTTCAACAGCCGCGCCTGTACTGTCGACAAAAACAGCTCCGTCAAGCACCTTGTCAGCGGTTGCCGTAACGCCGGATACGTCCTTGTACTTCGCAGGAATGGCGGCTACTGTAACCTTAGACAGCACCTTTCCCGCAGTCGGCGTAATCTCCTGCTCCTTTTCTGTCGGAGTAGCGTCCTTTGCCTCGATTGTGATTGATACCTTGCCTGTGCCGCTGTGATAGCCTTTAGGGACGGTGTAGGACGTATCTGTCGTGCTGAGCGACTTTTCAACAGCTCCGTTGTTGGGCATTGTACCCGCAATAGTAGTGCCATCCGCTCCCACGATAGTTTTGTTTGCAAGCACGTCTCCTGCCGCAGCCGTCACCGCCGAGGTGTCGTTAAAGTTGTCAGGTATCGCGTTAACCGTCACTGCGGACAGCGCGTAGTATCCCGGATCCGGTGTGACCTGCTGCTGCTTTTTGGTCGGCGTGACTTCCTTAGCCTGCGTGTTGTAGTTACCGCCGCCCGAGACACCTTGCACAGTGCCGCTGCCGTTGTGATAACCTTTGGGGATGGTGTAGCTCTCGCCTTCCTTAACCTGCGCCGACACAGCACCGTTATTGTCTATGCCGTCGACTGCCGTAGCACAGTCCGCAAGTTTTGCCGTAGCCGCCACAAGCCCGAGTGCGACAAGCTTTGTGCGTATAGTGTTTCGCGCGTTGGTGAGTGCCGTCAAAAGTTCTGATGTTGTTGCTGCCATTTTCGATATCCTCCGTTAAATAATCGCAAGTAATGCGTTGATGTTTCCCACGACGAGATTAACCCCCGCCGATGTGATAGGTTTGGTGTTGTCCTGTGTGACGTCGTCTGTAGTATCTACTGACAATACGCCGTCTTTCGTGATTGTTAGGTTTTTTCCGACAGTGACAATGCCCGCTTTTTCCGTGGTCGCGATATCTACGCGCACCGGATTTTCGGTGAGGTATTTGTTTACCGCGTTCTGTATGTCCTCAGGCGAGCCGCCCCCCTCTGCGGACAGCACGCCGTTTTCGTCCACCTCCAGCCCGCCGCCGAGCGTGGAAAACGGCTTGTTCTGCACCGCGTCCCATGTGGGGGATGTGATGCTCTCGAGCATTGCTATAATCTGCTCGTATACGTCGGGTGTCGGGTCGGGGATAGGCTGACCGAGGTAGTCCGCGATACTGTCTTTGACTTTGAGACAGCACGGACGTGTGGTTTTGAGTACACTCGGTTTTTCCGCCGCGCCTGCCTGCACACCGACAAATATACGCCTGTGCTCACCGTCAAGCATAGGCACGCCGCATGAGTTTCCGTCCATCACAACCGCCTGATAGCTTCCGTCCTCACAGACAAAGTACACAGTCTTGAATTTGTCCTGCCACTCTTCGTCAAACTCAAATTCCGCGACATAGTCCGAGTTGTGGGATATAACGTCCTCGCCAGCCGTGATTGTAGGCACTCTGTCACGCACCGTGATGTGTATTGTGGTTAGCATTCATTTTCACCTCCTGTGAGCTTGATGAATTTCCTAAGTGTGGTTAAGTCACTGTAGGATAACTTTATATCCTCGTTTTCCGATATTTCTATCGGCAGTTCGGTCTCTCCGAGGTCAACATCAAGGTTCATAAGCTCATTGAATCTTTGGTTGAACTCAGCTTCCGTTTCCGCAATAGGTTCATATCTGCCGTTTTCGAGCCTGCAATACTCGCCGAGAATTCGCATTCGCTGAACGTCGTAGAACTTCATCTGCGCTTCTATCTTGTCGAGAAAGCCGAATAGCCTATATAACGTTTTCAGCGACAGGTTCTGCGCACAGAGTTTTTTGAACGCTTCCTGCGCATAGATTAAATCTGACATTTTCATGTTAATTACCTAACGTTTCTTGTTTATTGTAATATATCGTGTCTACGTAAAGCCGATTGAAGTAGTTTAGCGTGCTTCCTATATCCCAAACTCCCTTTTTTCCGGGGACTATACATTGGTTGGAGGTCTGTACTTGAAGTTGATAGCTTGCAGATGAATTGTCTGGGTCTTTGAAGTAGATAAACGAACCATACAATTCAAGGAACGCCGCCATTCCCGATATTGGAGACTGCACACCGACTTGAACAACGCCGTTTTGTGCGCTCATCTTTGATGTGACAATAGTGTAGTTCTCGTTTTCCGCAAAAAATACCTTGTTGACATAAAGGTTGTCTGTGGTGACATTGCCGCCGTCTATTGTTGTTGCACCGCTTGTTGACAGGTCTGTAAACGTTACAAGTCCGTTGAAATTGATATCAGCCGATGAAATTTGAACATTTCCGCTTTTCAGAGATATTGTAGCCTTGCCGCGTGACGTTTTCTGAACGAAACACTTTATCTTGAAGTAGTCGCCGTTCTTGTGTACGCTTGAATCTTTGATGTACTTGAACGTAATGTAGTGATTTCCCGACGGCACTGTCATGGTCAAGTCAACGTAACTCGAACTTGATTCATTTTCGCCCGAGAACGCTTTCTTAACGCCCGTTGTGTCAGCGGTATTGCTCATTTCAAGCGCAGTGTCAAGATTAGAGACAATACCATAGTCGGATTTGGCTTCTCCGTATGAGATGCAACGTATAGTGATTGTCGTTGACTGCGTAAAGTTAAACTTAAAACCGCCATACGAATAAGAACTATGTACACCTGCGTTTTGAGAAGTGTAATATCCGTCCGAAGTTTTTGTGAAGTCATATTCGTTGTCAGGAACTGCGGGAATACCATCAATATTTGGGTGCTGGTCATAAGTTCCGACTTCTTCTGTGGATGTACTTCCCGCAGTTTCCGTAGCTGTAAGGTCAAGCGCGTTCGCAGAAAGACGTATGGATGAGCTGTCGGCATTTGCAAACAAAGTCAGCAGAGCGCGGACGTTTGAGCCGATCGTCCCCGAACCGTAGGAAGCCGATAGGGATATTTTAGATTCAATGCCTTTCTCGGTTTTCTGTATAAGTTGTTCGATTGCCGTTGTTGTGGTTATCGTGCTTCCGCTTGATACCTCAACGAATTTGCCCTCTACAGCAGAGGTAATAGAGGCTTTGCCCTCCTGCGTGTTCAGATAGCTCTCTACAGCTGTAGACAAATCTGCGCCGCGTAGCATTGACTTCTTGATTGCTTCAAGTTCACGCTGCTGTACCGGCTCAATCTCGCGTACCAGTCCGCCCGTTGATTCATACTCAACCTTGCCGAATCCATTCCACTTGATTGTTTGGGAGAATATCGGAAGCGTTTTCACCTCGTCATAATCATTAACTACAGTGATAATGTCTCCGCATTTAATTTCGGGATACCATTCGGCACGTACTGCAATAGGAGAATAAGCAGGGAAGAGTGAAGCCTTTGCAAAAATCGCGTTCACATAAGGCTGTAGCGCAGATATCTCCGTGTCGTTCTCGATGTACAGAAACGGATTGTCGCTGATAACATAAGTATTTGTTCCCGTACCCGCAGTCACGAGCTGGTCTCCGTATGACGTGTAACATTCGAGCTTGCCTATAACGGGAGTTTCAAACTCACTCTCACTCATATCAAAACGGTCTGTTTTGAGAATTTTGTAGGAGTTCGTTGTAAACGTGTTTAACTCAACTTTACCATCCGCATTTACTCTCGCGTAACAGCCCGCCGCTTCCGCAATCCACGTAAGCACTTCACGCGCCGTGTAGTCCGAGGTTGAGAACGGATTGAAAGTAAAGTTTTTTGTAGAGTTTGTAAACGTTGTCGTGATAGGTTCAACACCCACTGCGACGCAGAGGGAAGAGAAAACCGCGCCGAGAGTGACGGGGAATGTCATGTTTTCGATGAAATCCGAAGCAGAAACTTCAAACTTCTGCATACGGTCATAAGCGGTAAAGTCTATGAGCTTGCCGCGAACTTTATCGGGTCTCTCGCCTTTGAAAACGCCGACCGTCACATACTGAAATGCCGCGCCGACCTTAACGCCTATTTGCAAAGTAAATTCCTGTGTAAAATCGAAGTTGTTAAACTTGTTGTCAACATTGAACAACGTCATTTCAACTTGTTTACAAACAGCTTTGCCGAAGGTATAGTCAGTGTCTCCGTTCAGAATGTCCGTAATCTTAACACCATCACCCGTTATCGCAACGTCAGCTTTTCCGAGAACCGTGTTGTCGGCAAATGTTATCTTGATATCCTGTTCGGTATGAGCGCGTATAGCTTCAAGTAAATTCGTGACAGGTTGAACAACGTTAATAACGTCCGAAGTCTTGTAGTCCGAACTGTTGTTGTTTGAATTGTAAGCGCATACTCTATACTGCACTGTAAGCCACGCAGTGCCTATTGTGTCGACGTAAGAAGTGTTCTCGCCCCGATATACCGTAGTGTAGTTTGCGCCGCCCACAGAACGTTGTAGCGCATATCCTGCCGCATTCGCTACACCCGCCCATGTGATTGTTGCCGATTCTCCCGCAGTGAGGGCAGGAACGGTTATAGTCTCGGGCGTTGACGGGACAGTTGAAGTGCCGCCGACAATCGTTCGTATGTCCGAACCCGACCACGTTGCGGAATATACATCTCCGTCTCTATAAGCCGCAACTCTGTACTGCACTTTAGTCCACGTAGACTGAGCCGTATCGGTATATGACAGGTTCGCGCCTTTGTAAACGGTAATATAGTCTCCATCATCTACTTTGCGCTGTAGTTCATATCCTTCCACCTCTGAAACCGAAGGGGCTGTCCACGTTACTGTATAAGTATCTCCGACGTTAATAGTGTCAGGAATTTCAGGATAGCCGGGTGGATTAGGTGCTGATATGGCGGTTATGTCATCGCTTGTGTTCCAATCGGACTGCGTTTTTCCCGATACCGCACATACGCGATAGCCGTATACTGTGTAACGCGTTTGTATCTGGTCGTCATAATAAGTGTTTGTGCCGCTGTATCTTTGAGAATAAGAACCGTCCGCGCTGGTTTTTCTCTGCAAGATGTACGAATCCGCACCGTCGACCGCCGACCACTTAATAAGAGCACCTCTACCTTTAACTAACTTCGGTATAGTCAGTGTTGTTGGCATCGAGACAGCCATAATATCCCCCCCTAAAATTCAATGATGTTGAACGACAAATCGAACCGCGCAACTTCTTCTTTGTCAATCCAGTAGTATTTTGTTGTTGCCGACCTGTCGCCCGCGTAGTATGTGCCGGAGCGCGTACCGCCTTTTTGATACGGGTCTGGGCAGACTGCCGTGAAACTGTCGGAATTGACGGCATTGAGTATCGAAGCCATTTCCGCCCATGTCAGGCAGTTCCACTTGAAACCGAAGTTTATCTTCTGTCCCACACGGTTTCTGTGCAAAACTGAAGTCGCGTCTCTCTCTGCACTTTCATCAACGTCTGCTATTGAGGGATTCCATTCGGAAGGGTCGGGAATACTAACCCCCCCGAACTTTATTCCCATTGTGTAATTGAGTAATGATATCATGTTTAACCACCCGTAACCTGTTCAACCATCTTCTGGGAGCGTTTTACCGCGCGTCCCAAAGCGACAGACGGAGAAATCGAAAGTTCCTTGTCGGCAATCTTTTGTAACAGTCTGTTTTGTTCTCTGAGAAGTTTGTTCTGCTCTGCGGTATCCTTGTCCGAGCCGGAGCTGTTCGCGCGGAGTACACCGTTCATAGCGTTTGTGACGCCTGCCTGAATGCCCGCTATAACCTGACCGTTGTTCGCAACAGCGTTTCTGCCGCCTATAGTTCCTACCAGTTCGGGTCCTGCTTCACGCGCAACGAATAACTGTCCCATAGTCGGGAAACCGCCGTCCGCAAACTGATTATCGAGAGAACCGAAAAGCAAATCGTCAACAATGGAATCCGTCTTAGTCTTGCGAATCTTTTCTCTCGCTTCCTCAACCTTGCTGAAATCGGCTTTTACATTAATAGTGACACCTGCGGTCATACCGTCAAGGTCTTTGACTTTTCCGCTGAAATAATCGACTTTATCCGCCGCGTCTTGGAGCGCAGTTTCTGCATTATTAACCGCAAGTGATGTATCTTTAACGGCTCCTTCCGCGTCTGCGAGGTCGTCCATCCATGATATAAATTGAGTTGACAGTTCTCCGCCTAAAACGCTTGCAAGTTCTGCGTTTTTTACGCTTAACCAGTGTATGCTGTCGGTTGTTATATCACTCGCGCTTGTAATGTCCTGCAACGCTCTTGTGTTAAGCCCGAGAGAATCAAGGAAACCCTTGTTGTCGCTTTTGATAAGGTCATATATCTTCTGTTGTGCTTCTTTCTGTCTCTCCGTAGCTTCTATATTATCTTGCTTTAGTTCGATAAGTTTATATTCAGCGTCCGATTGCAGGATGTATGCGTTTTTGATTGATTCATTGTACGCTTCAAGCAGAAGTTCCTTTTCTCGCGACTTGATGAGCTTGTCAAGTTCGTCGCGCGTCTGAACGATAGAACCCTTGTCGTCAACTTCAATTTCTATAATCCCCATTGAATTGATTTCGTTTACGAGAGTTTTCAAAAGTTCAGCTTCCGCTGTGGTTCTTTGTTCCTCCGGAATGTCGTTGAGTTTGAACGCTTCATTTATAAGCCTTTTAAGCGTAGCCATTTTTAGCTCAACCTCTTTTACCGGAGCATCGAGCTTGTCTACGCGCAATTGTAATTCAGCCGCTATTTCAAGGTCTATCTTTGCCTTGTCTGCAATTTTCTGGATTTTTGCGTGAAGTTCCTGCGTGTCGAGAAATTTTTGCTTCTTCTCATCAAGCCCTACCTTGACAGCCGCAATAGCCGTAGCGATTGTAGCCAGTATGCCTATCACAAGTCCAGCCTTGCCCCATTTAACGGTAAGTCCAGCTATTGTGGCAAGCGAGCCGATAACCGCTTTAAGTATATTTTCTTTCGTCACTTCGCCAGAGACAAGATTCTTTATTCCGTCAAATTCAAACGCAAGTCCCGCAAAAGATATAGCAAGCGTAGCAGAAGTTCCAAACCCGCCGCCGAACAGCTCCGATACCTTTATGCCGAGAAGAGCCGCCACAATTTCTGTTGCATACTCTTTGATGGTTGCCCATGTGTCAAGAAGTCTGTCCGACCACTCCGTAACGCTTGATGAGATGTTCTCCATTGATACCTCTTCAAACATTCCGCTGTAGTCGGGTGTAGTCTTGCCGGAAGAACTGCCGGTGCTCGATATAACATTCAGCTCGTCAAATCCCGCAAGGAGCTGTTTCTGAGCAGCCGCCGAATCCTTAGCCGCTTCCGCATATTCTTTCTGCTGACGAATAGCCTTAGTCCACGAAGAAGCCCCAGTCATTTTCGCGATAAGCTGATTCAACCAGTTTACACCCTCAACTATTCTATCGATGAGCGAATCGAATACGGGAATGAGCGCGTTGAGTATCGGAGCTGTCATAGCACCTACAGAATTTCGGAAATATTGCAGAGAAGTGGCGGCACTGTCCATACTGGTTGCAAAGTCAGTCCCGACCGCCTTACTGTATTGGTAAAGGTTGTTTACACCCTCGCTGAATGCCTTGGCAATCTGTTTCAAGAACTCATTCACGGTACGATAACGAAGGATTCTTTCAAGTGAACCCGCAACCTTGCCGATAGTCTCACCGAGAACCGAGTTCTTGAAACTCTTGCTCATCTGTTTGCCGAGGTCTTTTATAGACTTCGCAGCACCTTTTGCTTTGGCTTTGAGTTCGCCAAATTTCGCCGTTATCGAAGCAAGCGGTTTTTCCACAGCGTCAAGCTGTTCCGCATTTTTGATAAGGCTTTCAAGTATGTCGCTTTGACTTGTCTCTTTGCCCGCCGACTTGAGTATGTCGTTAAACTCCTTATTCATCGCCGCAGTCGGTTTGGCAAACATGGAATCAAGCGTTGAACCGAACATAGCTTTTTGTATTTCAGCTCTTTGCCTTTTCGCTTTGGCATTGAACTTTTCCCAATCAAACGGCACAGACATTCCGCCGGTATTAATCCCGCTGCCGCTCATCTTGGCTTTTCTCGCGTCCATGTATCTTTTGACAGCTTCCGTTATGCCATAATCGTCTGTGATTTTCCCGCTGCTTGATTTCAACTTTTTGCTCATCGCAATAAGCTGCTTATAAGATCCTACAGTAACTTTGTATTGTTTAGATACCTTCGCGGCTTCTTCACTCATTTTCCTAAGTGCAGACGTGCCGTTTTTAATACCGTTTGTATCAACCATCTTGTCGATGCCGCTTGCCGAACTCATTTCGCTTGCAAACTTTTTGAACGGTTCGAGCGTTTTCACAAGATTTTTCAGCGCGCTTTCCGCTTTCTTTGTCTCGGCAGTGACTACTATTTGTAGATTGTCTATTGTTCCGTCAGCCATTGTTTTTGTTCTCCTTTCCACTGAATTTTTGTCGCATAGCGGAAAGCCACGAGAACGCTTGATTTTGTACTTCCGCTTGTTTTTTAGCTTTTTCCGCTTCTTCCTCGGCTTTTCTCTGCCTTTCGGTTACGGAATACGGCTTTTCGGGATATTTGCCGGGCTTTGTACCGCGTTTTGCAAAAGCATGAAGAATAGGAGCGAGACAACCTACAGCCTCGTATACATAGATTCCTTGTAACCACGCCGCATAATTATCTCGCTCCTGTCTGTATTCTTCTGCTTCTCGGTAGTAGCGAAGTTCTGTAAAGTCTCCGTTCCAGTATGTGTCATAGGGAACTCCTATAGACATATAGTAGGAGCACAGATTATCCGCATACTCCGCAAACCACGGCTTGCCAGCTGTCGGTTCAGCGTCAGTTATGCCCGTATCGCCGGAAGATGGTGTTATCCCTTCACCGTCTTCCACTTCACGTTTCCCTTGGGAGACATTTCTTCGATTACCTCATTTACCATTCTGAAAAGGATGTCGGAAAGAGTGTTTGCAGTTTCGCCTTCCTCTCCGTCTTCCGAATTGGCAAATTCCTTGTAAATAGCCATTCTTTCATTTCTCGGTACATTCTTGTGGCAAGCATCGAAAGCCGCACAGAAAAGGTCTTCCTGCGCCGTCAGAAGATGGTCTTCAAGGTTTCCGAAAGAAAATCCGCTCTTCTCAAGTCGTTTGAGCGACGCAATTGTGTAGCCGAGGGTATATGCTGTTCCGTTGTATTCAAACTGAATTGTAGTTCTGTTAGCCATGGTTTATATTTCCTTTCTTTAATCAGGTATCGTCTGAAAGTGAGGGAGCTGTCAGTGCGGTTACGGTGACGGTGCAATGAACAACTTCGTTTACTCCCGCACCGTTTACTTTAAGAGAGTACATTCCCTTAAAATTGAACTTGCCGTTAATACCTGTTGCTGTGTATGTGCCGTCGTTCGCACTTGTACCGCCAAACCAAACGGAAAGGTCTGTTTCGGTGTTCTGACCCGCCTCAAGAGCCTTGTATTCCGTCTTGGTGTAGTTAGCTTCAAACTCAATGCTTTCCTGCTGCTGAATGCCGAGTACACTGACAGATACGTAATGCGAAAGAGTTGTAGCATCAAGCGTTTCGGGAGTACCGCCGAGGTCGCCGAAAGAGTTTATATCAATGAGCTTTGTGTATGTGCTTCCTGTGTCTTTCTTCATCAGGAATACGCCCATCGAGGTTACAGGGGTAGGTATAGCCATCTAAATTACCTCCTATAGATAACATTATTCTTGTCCGCACATCCTGTATAACGTGCGATAATTCTGTAAATCGTGCCGTCGTTTAAAGAAATAGGCTGCGCCGCAGTCCTCAAAAATCCGCGCATGGTGAGCTGTCGGTCTATTTCAGCAAGAATTGCTTTCGCTTCTGTTTTGCGTTCTCCCGCTTTGTTGGAGTAAATATTCACCTCATAAAGCAGATTCACGTGATTCTCGCGGTTAGAGCTGTCAATCGTGTCCGAACGCACAAGATTGTCCGCTTCCACAATGCTCACAAACGGAAATGACGAGGGCAAACGCTCTTCAACGCCCGATATAGACAGAGCAGGAAACTTCTCTTTGAGCGCATTGTAAAGCTCTGTGTAAAGCACATTTTCAATGTCAATCATGAGAACACCTCCTTTGCGATATCGTATATTCTTCGGCGCATTTCCTCGGAAGCGTCCCACATGCAGCGGTTGGCATTGTTGCCGTGAGTTCTTATTCTTCCGTTGCCGAGGTCTTCACCGTTCGTTCCGGGGTCTCCGCGATAGTACCATGTGTAGTTTTGACCGTAGCCCTTGCCGTATGCACCACGAATCATGCCGAGTTCGTCAGCCTTGGGGTGCGTCACGGGATTATATACGCCGGTTCCGAATTCGATAAACAGTATTGATTCACCCGAAGCGTTTATGGCAAGCGTGTGTTCGTCAAGCCACGTCGGCGAAGAATCAACCACAACATCATTTACACCGTCATACTCCGCACTTTGAAAATGGATTGCCGCCTGCGTTATGCCTATGTCGGCGAGTTTTTCAAGAAACGTGTTCAGCTTTGCACCGAGACTGCGCGTGTAGTCCTTTATCTGACGCGCGACTTTCCACGTGTTTCTTATTCTGATGTTTATCATCCGTCGACCGTCACCCGCCTTATCGCATAGGAAACGCTGTTTAACGACCGTGCAGCTTTTGTTACAATGTAGTCGTATTCCATGCGCCCGTTCGCGTCATAGGTTAAAGGCTTGTCGATGCACAGCACGGTGTGTTCGTCAATCTCAAAATTCGGTTCATCTATCACAATAATTTTGTCGTACTGTATATCCGTTCCGAACGTTTCAACTATAACGTCGCCATATATCGAAGTCGACTTAGCCGCCGATATGTTAGCCTTATACTTCTTCGGAGTTGAGTATTTCGCAGTGTGTTCTCCCGTGTACAGTCCGTTTTCGTCTTTTCCGTCCTCGTTTCCGAGATAGAGTGCATACCAAAATTCACGCTTGTTCTTTTTCAAAAATCTCATGTGGGTCTGCCTACTTTCGGAATGATTTCATTTAGAAGCTGTTCGGACACCCATTCGGAACTCCACTTTCGGTCAATACCGTTTTCGGAATGAGAGAGCTGTCCAGACGCGCCGAGCCTGTTGTACATGTCTTCCGCTATGCGTATTTTGAGGTCTCTGTACCGTTCTTCAAATGTAGCATTATCTCCCCCAAAGGGGAAACGGCGGGAGATTATGATATTTTCCGCGCTTTCAAGCAGCTCATAGAGAATGCGTGTATCATTTTCTTCCGTTCTGATTTTCAAGCGTTCAATGTCGGTCATTTTCTCCCGCCTTTCTCATTTCTTTTTGCGTGTGTTAGTTGTTGTCTTCGGCTTTTCTTCCGCTACAACAGTCTTTTCTTTTTCTTCGGTTATCACTCCGTGCGCCGAAAGTTCCGCAGTATCGGAGGAAGATATCTCAAACTTTTCTCCCGCATTGTGCCACACACCACGGTAATTAACCGAATATTTAGGTGTGAGGTAAATCATCAGGCAGTTACCTTGAGAGTTACAACTTCGTTCATTCTCTCGTAGGAAGGAAGAACGATTTCTGAAGCGAGGATTTCAGTGTTTACAGGGTGTTCCTTTATGATTCTGGTAATGGCAACACCTGTGTTCACAACGGAAACTTCCGTGTCAGGCTTGCGCATAAGGTCAGCTTCTTCGGGAGTTGTGCCGTACCATGTTGAGCCGAGGTTTCCTTCAGGAATAAACGTTACATATCCATCGGGAACGAACGAAGCAACCGTGCCGCTCTCGTCCTTATACTTCTTTGTATAGACAACGGGAGTAATGCCCGTAGCTGATTCAATGGCACTGGTAGCGTCGCCGGGAGTGAGATATCCCGCCTTAATGCCGGAAGCGGAGAGCCAACGGTTCTTTACCGCTTCTGTTGCAATCATCTTGTTAAATGTATCGTTTGACATTACGGCATATCTTACGACAGAGCCGGAAACGCTTGCCGCCTTGTCAGCCATTGTCATAAAGTCCTTAATCGGGTCTGCCGTACTGGGAGCCGACCAAAGAGCGGTAGTAGTGAGGGAAGAGTAGTTGCTTGTCTTCCATGCACTTGCCGAATCGTAATTATATTCGTAAGCTACGCCGTTTGCCTTAAATGTAATCTTCACGTCGCCGCCGGAAGGGAAGAGAAGGGACATTCTCATTCTTTCGGCAACAACTTCCGCACCCTCAACAAGGTTGTTGGTAAAATCGAATATACGGTCAATTACAGCCTGTATATAAGGGTCGTTGGCATCGTAAGCGCGGATAAGTTCCTGTCTGTCCTTTTCGGAAATGAGGAATCCTTCGCGGAAGAACGGCATTTCTGTTTCTACTTTTGTAACATTACCGATTGAACGGAAAGTAGCCTTTGCGTCAAATGCGGTAGGAGCGAGAGAAACAGGAAGTCCGCCCGCACCCTGAAACCACGCAAGGTCAAGTCCCGCCTTTTTCTTAGCGGGGAAGAGAGACGCGCCGAAATAGGGAATTTTGTTTGAAGCGGCTTCTGTATAGTTTGCCGCTACAGCTTTAGGTGTAAAAAGATTAAGAAAATCCATTAGTTATACCTCTTGTTCATTGTTACTCAGTTACGCCGGTGTCGCCGCGTACAACAAGTCCGGAGACAACGGTTCCGATTGTGGAAATGTCTACGCCGGAATGAGCCTTAGCCTTAACGCCATCTATGACACCCTGTACAACGATTGCGCCGTTGGGATTGATTGTCGGGTCTACGTCATAAAGAAGTACGCCGACAGCACCTGTAACTCCGCTTGAGGGAGCTGTGCCGTCTGCTGTGAGCGGAGTTCCGGCTTTAACAAGGGATGTGCCGCCCACTGTAATGGGAATTGCGTTGTAATTGTCGGATGCGAGAATAGTAAACATCTCGCCCGCGCTTTTTGAAGTGAATTTCATTTACATATCTCCTTATCTCTTGATATAGTAATTAAGTGCTTCCTGAGAACTTGAACGTGCATCCGCTTTCTGTTTGCCGAATTTCTTAGCGAGAGCAATTTCAACACTGTCTTTTTCAGTGTTGCTCCCACCGTTCGGATGAAGCCCGCGTTCAACATTTTCCTTGAACCTCTTTTCACATTCGGCGTTATATTTCTTCTGATTTTCGAGAACCGCATCCATGTCTCCGTTGAATATTGCTTCTGCGGTAGACTTTGCAAGTTCGGGAGAGTATCCGACTTCCAGGTATTTAGCGGTGTTCTCTGCAATAGAGGTCTTTTTCAGCAGTTCATTGTATTTGTCCTGAAGTTCCTTCATTGCTTCGTCGGACTGAGCCTTAGCCGCTTCTTCGGAAGTCATTTTCTCTTTAAGGCTTCTCTTTGCCGCCGCGAGGTCAGACGCGGTCTTGTCAAGCAGCTCTTTCTTTACATATCCCGATAAGTCGACTTTTTCAGGGATATCAAGTCCGAGAAGAGCCTTGACCTGGTCTTCCGCGCTCATTGCGTCGAATCCTTCGATTGTTGAGGTGTCAATGTTAGGCATAATAAATTCTCCTTGCGTTTTTCGGTCTTCTCTGACCTGATATTTTTTGCGCTTTTATACTGCATCTCCGCAGTCTGCGAATTTTATAAAGCGACTTCTCTGCCGCTGATATATTAAGGCATGAGCCGTATATCCGTTATTTTCTTTCTATAGGTGCGAGGTAACATCTGCAATGCCAGTGTTGCTTGTCGGGCGCTTCGTTAATAGGGAATATCTCTCCGTCAAGCGGCTTGCAAATCTCGCATACCTTTTCGTCCTCTTGCGTCACCCACATCACATACTCAACTCCCGCGTCCTTGTATGCTCTGAGTGCCGTCTCGTCAGTCACTATATCGGCGTATTGGGCGGTCATATTCGACCATAGGCTTACTGCACGTCTCCACTCGCTGTTAACGTCCGAACGCGCCCTGAGAGCTTCTGAAAGCCTGTCGCGCTTTCTTAAGACTTCGTTCTCGTATTCGTACTTTGTTACGGAATTCGGAGACGAGAGGACAGTCTCGACAAGGGTCTTTTTTGCTTTTGCGGAAATTTTTCCGATGTCCTTGTAACCGTATCGGCTTACTTCTTCACCTATTTCTTCATATATGGCAAAGGCAAGTTCCAACATCGTTTCCCGAAAATCGTTATCAAGGTTCTTGTAAAGCGTCGCGACGGTCTTTATAACGTGAAGTTCGTCGAATTTAGCAAGCCTTATTGAGGACTTAGCTTTTTCAAACCGCCGTATTGTCTTCTTCCGCAGTATTTCTATCGCTCTGTCCGTCGTTATGTAACGTTCTTGCATTCTCAAGCTCCTTTTCTAAGCTGTTTTCAAGCTCGGACTGTGCTTCTTCATACCACTCCATACCGCGCTGATATGCATTTTCTACATCTGTAAACAAACCGGAAATGTCGTAAGCGTCGCGCGGATGAACCTTTTCATTGTTGAGCAGTTCGCAAAGAACCTGTGCTTTCGATTGAATGTCGGTGAGGTTTTCGCGGGTAAACTGAATCTTAACGTCAGTCGGGTCAAGGTCGAGAACACCCTTGTCTTTGTAGATTTTGAGAATCAGCTTCAAAATCTCTCTTTCCGAACGCGCAAATAGCTTTTCAGTGTCGTTAGCTCTCGCGGAAGCGTCCTGCCACCCGTTGCGGAATCTCGTTCCCATGCCCGTGTCTGCCGCGGCTGAATCTCCGGCTCTTGTCGGCATACCCGTTATTTCATCAATGTAGTCATACAGCGCGTCTATTTCCGTCTGAACGCCCGTCTGAGAGATTTCGGAGGATATGCGGTAAACCTTTGCTTCCGTTCCCTGACCGCTTCTGATGCAGATACACTGACCGCCCCTTGCAAGCTCCTTATATGTGTTATCGTCGATTTCGCAGTTTTGGAACACGTCATAGGCGTTCACAAAGTCAACAACATTGTCAACTCGAGCGGATTCAAGAGTGTTTATCATGTTGATAGGCGAGAGAACCGTCTCAAACGCTCCTAAACGAGCTTCATTCAGCGGATATTCCACTATCGGAACGCGCCCGAAGTCGTATGCAAGCCAGTCTACAACGTCATTACCCTTTACGGTGTATCTTCCTTCCGGCACATAAACGTAGTAAATGAGGTTATCGTCCTCGTCGTACTGTTTCAGAACACCCGCGAGAGGTTTTTTTCCGATACCCGAAGAGTAGATAACAAACGCTTCTCTCGGGTCGAGGGAATAAAGAGCTGCGGGACTTCCGTCTTTCTCGTTGTCGGGGTCGGGAAGAACCATCCTCGGTTCAACTCCGCAGATGTGCATCCAGTCGGAGCACTCTTTGTCCTTTGATTCTTTTCCTTCGGAAGTCATAAGAACGTTCAGATAAGCTACCTTGTCGGATACATCCTCTTTTCCGTTCGCCGCTACATACTGAATGGGAGAGCTGAGAAAAAACGAGGATTTAAAAGTGACTATCTTGTTCGGAAGGTTGACAGTGACCTTGTTGTTGTTGTCGGGTCTTACGGTCTTGTCTTTATAGCGGATATCCATTATTCCGCGATAAACGTCATATAAGTAATTTATTTCCGCGACATTTGCGCTGTCAAAGCCGAGCGAGTTTTCAAGCACGGACACAACGTTGTCGGCGGTTATTTTTTGTTTGTTCGTCAATATCTTTTGCCGACCATGAAGGCTATCACAAGTAGTAAGGCGAACAATATCATTTTCAAGCACGTGAAAAACCTCCGTGTAAACAAAAATAGGGACTACCCGTATGTTTTCCATACGAATAGCCCCTATCGGCTCTTACTGCAACCCGATTGTTACAGCGTTTTTATAGTGTATTTAGCTTTTCTCGAAGCGGTTATTTCAAGTATAGTGACCTCTTCGCGCGATTTCTTTATTTTAACGTCATTACCACGCTCTAAAATCTCGTTGATTATAAGAAGCGCATCTTCTTTGACGTACTTGAGACGGTGCGCGTGTTTCTCTTCTTCCATAGCCACCTCAATAAGGTCTTTGTATCACCCTTACAGTCTGTGATTCAAACGATTGAATGAAGTCCGAAAGCATTGAGAATGCGTCGGGTACATCGTCATGTGCGTTTCTTCCCGCCATTGTATAACTGCAAAGCATACCGAGAGCGCGTTTATATTCTTTGTTGTTCTTTATAACGCTGTTGTCCTTGAAAAGAAAATGCTCTTTGACAAATGGAGAATCAACTATAATTCGCGTAGCTTTGTTAGCTGTCGAATATTTTGTAGTAATCCTTGTGATTCCGCCACGAGATTTTACCTCTTTCTGAACCTTTTCCGCGATTTTTCCGCCCGCAGAGTTTGATTCAAAGCGGCTCAATTTGACTTTGTGTCGCAAAAGGACCTCAACAAGCCTTGTTTCAACTATTTCGGGATTACTGTTGTCGCAGATTATTTCTTCGATGTAGAAGTCATTGCCGTACTGGTAAGCAATAGGCATTACACAGTAGTCCGCTCCTTTGTCCTTTGTGTCGCAGACAGATATAACAGCGTCCGGCGAATCCGAGGGAAGTTCAAAATAACGTCTGAGTTCGTCCTCGTTGTAGAGAAGTCCCTCGCGCTCTATCGGCTGATTCATAAACAAAGCCCGCCACGAACAATCGTCGAGGTTGTTTTTCATGTCCTCGAAGTATTCCTTATCAAAGCCGACACCATAGCGGTAATTGAAATTGCTTTCGCCGTCTTCATCAACCGCAGGCATCACCAAAAACTGAGCTTTCGGAGAATCTGCGTACATTGTTTGCAGTCTCCCTATAGGGTCATGCACCGACCATCTTGTAGCAAGGTGCAATTCTTTGCAGTTTAGTTTCTTTCTCGACTTCAAATCGTTCGTGTAAGCCGTCCAAAGCTTGTCAAGTCGTTCAATGCTCAATGCTTCCTCAATGCCCGACACAAGGTCGTCGGCGGTCAGGAGCTTTTCACAACGCGTAGCACCCGTAAGGGAAGCACCTATTGCGCGGCAGGTCAAAGACGAAAATCGGTGTTTCTTGCCGAGGTCTATCGTCTGTTCCTTTGCATTGGTTATAATTGTGCCTGCGGCAGGATACACGTCGTGCCATAAATAATCAGGGTCTGACAGAATGCTGTTTACGCCGTCATATATTGAGTTAGTAAGCGTCCCCGAATGTCCTGAAGCAAGGGAACAGCTGTCAGGGAACGCGCCTATCATCATCGAATGCAGGAAAATTTCGAGAGTTGACTTTCCCGTTCCAGGCGGGAGAGAGATTGATAATATGTCAAGTTCTCCGTCCACAAGCTTTTGCATTGCGCGGCAGACAGGTTCAAGCTGCTTTCTTCGCGGAATCCAGAATCTTTTCTCCGGTTCTCGCTGAAGCTCTATATACTGCATATAGCTGTCGAGCCTTAGCCCCTGCGCTTCAAGCAAAAGCACAGCCTTAAAAAGAGAACTTGCGTCTTTCGATTTATTTTGTATAATTCGCTCGGTGCAATATCTCTTCAAAACCTCCGAATACCGCCACTTTTCCGCACAGCTATTCATCGAAGACAGCACCGAATACATAGCTGTATAATGTTTCACGTTCTCAGGCTCGGCTTTGATGTGAGAAAGAATATTTTCCGCTACGTCAAGATAACGCCTATCAGTGTGTTCGCCCGCTATTATCTCTGCTTGCAGTGCTTCCATTCTCGTTCACCTCTTCCGTCCGCCTGAAATAATCACGAAATACAGACTTTATCTTCTGATACCATCTATACTGTACCGTGTGAACAGCCGCAGAATCATCTATTACCATCCACAAATCAAGATTGCTTTTCCTCTTCCATCCGACTTCAAACGTTTTCGGGATAAAGTCACATTGTGTATATACCGTAACATTGCACGGTTCTTTCAATGCTTTCAGCCCCTCGGCAATCGCCACCATTGTACACCGTATAGAATTCCATCCGGCGATTCTTCCGCTAATGTATTTCTCGCGCTTTCCATACCTCAACAGTGTCTGCCAATACCCAATTCCGCTGTCTTCGATAAAACCTCCGAAAACGTATATATCGACATATCTCATACACACCTCGGAGGTCTTTTTTGCTTTTGCGCGATTTTTGAAAAACAGAGCAAAGACATTTACAGAGTCCTGATTACAAAAGCCCTAAGTTTTTTAGTTTTTGAGAATATTTGAGGGGCTAACACGCGCCCCACACTCCACAGCCGGCAACCACCCAGTGCCGCATACAGGGTATCTCTTCCCCGAATTATACAAAATCTTCATTTTGCCTAATTTGATATGCATTTGTCCGGGTGCGTCTGTACGCTCTCATAATGCTTTATACGATTAACTAAGTCCTTCCCTGCCCTGTCACAAAATCATGAATACATTGCTCTCTTGGCTTTGTGGCGCGTCTCAAACGTCGCTTGTGTCCTTGCTGTCGTATATCTCTATTACATCGTCAAGTTTTGGCGCGTCGATTTGCTCTGTGGGCGTTTGTGCGACCTCTAAGCGCGCATTGTTTGCAAAGCCTTGCGAACTGTTGTTGAGTAAAAACATCGCGTATACGGGATTGAGAGAACCGTCCGCGCCCTTTTGGACGGTGTTTGCGGCTATGAGCGTTTTCATTCTTTTTATAATTGTAGAATGACGCTGACCTATACGTGACTTAGTCCCCCACTCTATAAGTGTAACACGGTCAACACCGAGTGCAACGGCGAGACTTGCCAGCGAGGGGAAAGCGTGATAACGGCTGCACCATCTTATATAGTAATTGCAACGCCGCTCGACCTCATCTGCGCTGTCCAAGTCAACAGCCGGCAACGCCATAAGCTCTTGCAGAGCGGAAAGCGTATCGGGGTTTACTTCGGTGAGCGGCGTTCTCGGGTCTGAACATCCGTTTAATTCACACTCCAAACGTTCCCTTGCTGCAATCGCTTTGCTGTGGTTGCTTGTCTTGCGCCCTTGCTTCTTCCGCTTCTTCGGTTGTTCTACATTTGTAAACTCTTCCGCTGTCTCGAAGTCTGCTATATGCTCAACTTTCACTTTGCTTTCTCCCTCCCGTATAATTTATTATATTACTATATTATAACAATAACATTATATATTAACACAATCCCAATTATTACTATAATATAACTATATTGGTAATAGTGATATTTTAAGGCTGATTTCCTTTTACTTTCCTTTTCTTCCTCTCCCCCCCTCCCCCGTGATTGATTATAGCACTAAACTATACGTTTGTCAAGTGTGGGATGGGAGTAAATTGTGTCGGAATTATTAACGGCAAAAAAGAGGCTTGCGCCCCCCTCTTGCTTATATAAGCCCCTGCAACCGCTTTTTTATAGTCTCGTCAAAGTCTGATTTGTCCGGCTGCTTGTCCGGTTTTAGTGCGTCCGCGACTTTCGCCAGGACTTCCCGCCGCGCTTCTTCTTTTGCTCTTTCTTCTACTTTTGTAAAATTCTCTATCCCTGCATAGTTGTCAACCGCTCTTGTAATATAAGCGTTGAGCGACAGCCCCGCCGCCTTCGCCTTTTCGCTCCACTGGGTTTTTTTCCCTTTTTCGGTCGTTAAATTTATGCGGTCGTATGATTGCTTTATGTAGTCGTTTGCGTATTTTGTGGCGTCAAATTCTGCCATTTTTTGCACCTCCATTTCTTTATGATTTTAGCACGCTCAATGTGTAAATGTCAATATACTATTTACACAAAATAGATGCAATATATTTGTGTAATATTATTCAATATATTTACGTAAAACCTATTGACTATTTGCGCAAATAGTGATATAATATAGATGTCAAAGGGAGAGAGCAAAAACCTCCCGAAGCTCTTTAAAACTAAATATAAATTGATAGGAGAACAGAAATGAAAACCATCGAAGAAATTACAAGAACCATGAAACTCCACCACATCGCCAGCCGCCGCGGCTACATCTCCCGCAAGTCAGCCGGAGAGGTCGAATCTTACAAGGGTAAGTTTGGCGAAGGCTACATCATTCTCCGCCCCCGTTGGGACACGACGAACTACATCTACATCGAGTATTATATCGCGAAATAACCCCCCCTCCGCCCGATGAGAGCTGGACGGCAACCAGCCGAAACCCCGCAAGGGGTCGCGGAAAGCTAAATTAAAATCGAAAGGAGTCATGAAAATGAGAAAAGAAACAGAAATGCTAATCGAATGTGCAGATGCTCATAAGGCCGTCGAAATTTTCCTTGAAAACCATCCTGAATCCCTCAAATGGGGTGAAACCCTCGGCGCGATGGCAAAAAGCGATGCCAATATCGACGACGACAGAAAAAAATGCGGTAAATTTAATCCCGATTGGACACATTTTATCATCTTGGAAGTGCACAAAGGTCAAACTTTTATTTATATCGCCGAGCACGTAGAAATATAGCAGAATCGAATTACAAGGCAATCTAATGCAGAGTGGCGGGAGCAATCCCGTTAATGCGGTCCGGCAGACGGTCACAAACCCCGACAGCCGAAGAAAAGCAAAGAAAAGAGAGGAAAAAATCAACAATGAAAGCCAGAACAACACAGAAGGAAATCAAAAACACCTATAAGAACATTATCTCAGTGCCTTATTGCGCACTGCAAAACCTGCTGAACTATCAAAATCCCGTTGCTTATACCACACGCCGCGAAGGCTGGGCGAGCGATGTTTACAGCATCGGCGGAGTTGCTATTTCAACGGGCTACGCGCCCTTCGGCAACATCAAGCCGAGTTACAGCGAATTAAAAGCTGTTGAGGTCGCAGCCGAGAAAATCAGATACGGAAATCTCCCCTACACGGACATGTTATCAGCTTTAAATGCCCTTTTGAGTGAGTTTATCAAAACTGCCACATCAAAACAACACTTCTCCCCCTGCGGGGGAATCGTCAGCCGGTAAAAGTCCGGCTCTGAAGAGCAAGAGCGAAACGAAAAAGCAATGGAAAAGGAACAAAAAAACAATGAAAAAGTTCGCATCATCATTACTCATCATCCTGTTGGGCATAGTCTCCTGCTCCCCCATCAAGCAGGAGCGTTACCAGAGTGGCACATACGTTACCGTCAACAGCGGCTGTGGCTACATCGTCACCGACGACGGCAACGTATGGAGTTACTTCGACCGGTCAATCTCCAGCGGCTCTTCCGTTCTCGTCGCCTTTTCCGACGAGGGGACGGAGGAAATCGAAGACGACGTAATCACAGTCGTTGTCGCAAAATAAATCCGAAAAAGTAAAAAAATTTCTCAAAACCTATTGACAAACCGCGGACTTTGCGGTATAATATAGGTGTAAAGAGAAAGAACGAAACCAAAATCAAAAATTAAGGAGAACATCATGATTTACTACATCGCCCTCAAAGATGGCACAAAAAAGCTCGTAGCATACGAGTACAAGAAATACATCACCTTTAATAACGACTATTTCCACGTATGCCCAGAATTTAAAAAAATGAAAATCGACGAGGACACTGAAGCCATCACCATTGATGGCGAAGAGTACGAAATCGAGCAGGAAGATGACATGAAAAGAAATTTGGCTGATTATTCCAACGAAGAGTTGGCATTCATGATAAGTTGCCAAGATGAATGGGAACAAGATTTCGTCGAAGAGTTGATGGAAAGAGCCAAACACGATAACGAAGACCTGCTTTATGAAAAGGCTCTTGAAGTTATCGAGGACAAAGAAAAAGTAATTGATGCCGCCGTGAACGAAAACTGGGAAAGAATGTACGAAGAAGCCGCAGAAATTCTCGGCGTGGAAATCTGAAAAGTCGGCTGAGCGACTATAAACAGGGTTCAAGCTCAGTGCGTTCCCCTCGGAAGAGGGGAGGTATCAAAAAAACCGAAAGGAAAAACGAAAATGAAGAAAATCATCCTTGCCCTTGTCGAGACATTCGACCGTCACGACGACAACAATCAGAAATATTACTACTCAGCCGCCGAGGCTCTTTCCGATGCTCGCGAAATGGCACGCGAAAAAGACCCGAAAGTCAAAGATGGCTACGTACAGGCATGGGAAATTCCCTTTGCCGACGACGTCGAAATTCCGAAGAACCCCGAAAACCTCTTCTTCGATTATCGCTGGAACGGCGAAATCGTTGAAGACCTCACTGACGAGGACGAAGACGGAACAAATCTCGCTGAAATTCTCGACGACATCCACCCCATTTTCTGCCGCTCCTTCGCCGAGCTGGCGAAGGAAATCGTAGTCGACGGCGGAAAGTACATCACCGCCGAAGAAGCGATTGAGAAATACGGCTTTGAGAAAGTGGCAAACGCCGCAGTCGAAGCCGTACGCCACGGCTACGAAACTGACGTTTTTGAAAAGCTGGCGGAGGAAGGCGACGGCGAAGACGACGACATCAACGGCTACAAGAACTGCATTAAACGCCTTGCAGCCGAAAAGCACAGCAAGTATTTCTACATCGACATCATCGAAGACTTGGCGAGCGAGTGCTTGTACAAGTGCTTCGAGATTTAAGCCGGAAAGGAGATAAATTGCAAAAGTTCATCCCCCTCACAATATACGAGGTCGTGAGAACCGAAATAGCCGAAAATGGCAAAGCGGAAACCGCGACAACGTATCATCTCGAGGAAGCATTCGCGAAAATCGCAGAAGAGCGCGATATCCTCAAGTCAAAACTGGATATCAAGCAAGGAGAACCCGCGAAATATCGGGTGAGATACGCCGAGCACATCATCTCAATACCCCGCCGCGAGTATGTAGTGACGGGGAATCAGCTCGACCAGCTTTTGAAAGATATCAGGCGCGGAAAAGTCGAGTGTAAAGGCTTTAAAAATCCCGCAACACTCGACTTTGACAACTCCGCGAACGAGCGAATAACGGAAATCAACAAATAATCATATCGAAAGGAGCAAATCATGGCAAAAGTATCATTGAGTAACTTCGTCAAACTGCACAATTACCGCGAATCCAGAATGACGTTTGACAGCAAGCGCGACATGAACACAACTCCGTGCTACGCTCACGTCAATTTTTACGCGAACGAAAAGCACATCATGTCAATCTGCGCGGATAATCAGGCGGAAGTCGATGAGATCATCAAATCAGCCGAAGCGGAAACTGCATTTTCGACCGACATCAACCGCTCGAAGAACATTATTGCCTGCTATCGTGTGAAAGGAACGCCGTTCTATTACGCTTCTTCCCCCGAGCAAGCCGAGGAATACCGCGCAAGGCGTGAGAAAATCCACGGATTGCAGAACGAAATCGACTTTGAAAACATGGTAAAAAACGGTCAATTCCAATATTAAGGAGGTATAAGTCAATGTTATTGTCAGATTTTCACCGTCTCCGCATAGACGCGGAGGACTGCACATCACTGGAGCAGTTTATCGCCGAGGAAGGCGGAAGCCTGCCCGAAGAGTGCTACCCCGCCGACGGAAACGGAGATGCTCCCATCAAAATTTTAACCATCATTTATGAGCTTTCGCGCTGCTTCACCGCGTCTAAAGTCCGCGAAATCAGCGGATTAACGCAGATGGAGTTTGCCCGTAACTACTTAATCGGCAAAAGAACCGTCGAAGGGTGGGATATGGGCGAAACGCAACCGCCCGAATACGCTCTCGAGCTGTTGGCGGCGGATGTTGTGTCGGCGAAAATTAAGGAGGTGATGGAAGAAAACTGAAAAAACAAATTAGCGACGGATTGGCGAAGCTACGCGGGGACTGTTAATGCATGGAAAAGCAGAGAAACGGCGAGGCGGCGGAATTGAATCGCACTGTATAGTTGGAAATGCTGTGAAAAGCGAAGGATAAGCAAAGGCATAGATGAGCATCGCAGTGAAGCGCTCGGCAACGCGAGGATTAGCAAAGGAAGTGCATAGCGTGCTTTGCAGCGCACTGATAAGAAGCGGTGGTCTCTCCCGCGTAAAAACGACGGAATCCGCTAAAATCAAGGCTTATAAAAAGGTCATTGATAAGCTGATTTTCGTCGAGCCGCGTTTTGCTCCGTATCAAGTCAACGGCGAGCTTGGCATATGCGAGCGACCGCTGAGAACCAACGGCGCAACAGGTGAAAGAACAGCCCTTGCCGCATCGGAAACACTTCCCGCCGGTTCTTCCGTCGAATTCACAATCTTGCTGTTCGACGAAAAATTGGAGCCGGCAGTCCGAGAATGGCTTGATTACGGCAAGTACAGAGGCTTCGGACAGTGGCGGAATTCCGGAAAAGGACGGTATACGTGGGAAGAAATCAAATAAAAGCAAAAAAAGAGAGCCGAAAGGCTCTTTTTTATACAGAAATAGAGCGGACTTACCGCTCTATTTTTATTCTCACAGTAAGTCTTTCCGCAGTTGCTTTACATCGTCGTAAAGCGTCTCATAGTCCGCTTTGCTTATACGCCCTTTGACGTACATCTTCTTGAGTATCTCATCTGCGTAGTCAAATAATGTGCGGTTTTCTGGATAAGCGTCTATATCTCCACGCGCCGCTCTGTACTCAAGTACCCCTATTACTGCTACAAGCATAACACAATACGGTGCCATCATATGGTTGACATAAGTGTTTTTTGCTTTTGCGTCTTCATACTTCAAGCGAAGTATTTCGCCAAAATCGGTAGATTTAATATCTTCCCATTCCATTCCGTCCGGCAGGATTCGCAAAACCGCCGCCCACAAACCCGTTTCACGGTCATCCGGCAACTTGTAGACGTGCCGGAGAATCCACCAGCTTAAAAGCCTCTTGTTCATCTCATTCTCCCCCCTTTTCTTTCCCACTATTTTACCATTATTTTATTCAAAATGCAATATATTTCAACGAAAAAGAGAGCCGCAAGGCTCTTTTTTTATTTATTCGCTGTCATTCTTCCGCAGTTATATTAACCTGATAATTAGATACAGGGAAATTGTAGTCGCTATCCATAATTGTAATTGTTGTCGATAAGGTTTTAACCACCACGTAATAAGGAATTTCCGGCTCTCCGAATGAGCGGTAATTCACCGTTTTCTTCGCGTTCGCCGCGCATGAACCTCCGAGAGATACGACAGAGTAACTTTCGCCATTTATAGCCACCTCGCCGAAAGATACATCAATTTCCTTATCACATTTGTTTTCGATGGTTACTCTCATGCTTCCGACATTAGGAAACCATTCTTTATCGAGAACCGTTCCCTGATATGTGATTTTAGCGTAATCGCCATCATAAAGCACAGTTCCTTCGGGTATCTCAACAACCTTTTTGGTTTCGGCGGGGACTTGCTTTCTTATAGTCACAGTGCGCGAGGTCTCTTCGCTTGTCTCAGTCGCCTTTTCAGCTTCCAGCCGAGCTTGTTCTATGCTCTCTGCTTCCTGTCGTTCCCTGAATTCTTTCACTTTAGCGTCAGACCGCACAGAAGCATAGAAAACAAAAGCTATAGTAAGAATCGGCAGTATAATCGCTATTGTCCAAAGCGTTCTTTCCCTTTTGAGTTTTCGCCTGTACTTCCGTGCTCTATCTCCATCATCCATTTTGTTATTCTTCCCTTCTCTTTTTCACTATTTTATTATATTTTTGACAACTTGTCAATGTTTTATTGCATTTTTGTACAACTTGTGGTATCATTTTTTCAAAACCGAAAGGAGCATCAATATGAAAGCACTGAAAATTTTCCTCGTGTTTCTGCTTGTAATGGTTCTCATGGGCGCGTGTACGTTTTGGCTCAG
>ERZ773224.558-NODE-558-length-53095-cov-79.710464_pt1 | contig 53095 bp, 72 predicted proteins | sample MGYA00580526_ERZ773224 | MGnify/ENA primary metagenome ERZ773224 (study PRJEB29015, sample SAMEA2737743) | human gut metagenome | biome: human gut; feature: human-associated habitat; material: faeces | place: China | collected 2012 ... | reverse complement strand
ACAAGCTGAGTCCATACAACGAAAAACCAAAGAATTGGAAGATCTTAGAACCAATTACAATAATTCGTTGTCTGAGTTATCAACGTTAATAGGAAAAGAGTTTTCGATAGAAGAGTTGGTAAGTAAAACCGAATCTGTTTTATCATCTCCTCTTTCTCCCATAAGCTCACAAGATGTAATAGAAGCCTATGATACTCTTGTGGCTTTTGATGATTATTTTAATGTAAAATCAAGACAGGAAAAGAAGTTTACAGCCAAAGACAAAGCCATGAGATCCTTGGTAAATGAATACCGTAGGAGTTTGATGGACTATAGGAATATGAATAATTTCTTGTCTAAGATGCTTGATAAAAGATTCTTAGCTGAGGAAAACAGGGGATTTTCAAAAGCGCTGTCTTCTCTATGGTCTACTCCTTATAAGGGGGATGACAAGGTTCCTGATTTTGCAGAGCCTAATAAAGTCGGTGAATATGACACTGATGAGGTAGTAGATCAAGCTGTGTCAGAAGGTAAGATTTCGGAAGACGAAGCTTGGACTATTAAAGCATTTATGCATGCTCTTGATAAAGTAAGAGAAGATAGGATGAAGGAAGCGGAAGATAATATAAAAGAGTCACCGCTTACGGAGTCTGTATCAGATGAAGATTATGAGGCTGCTATGGATAATCCTATTATGGTTCCGGTAGTAAGGCAGTCTATAATTGATAAATTATATACAGGGAATGCTGATCTTCTTACTGCGAGAGAAAAAGATGTGTATGATAAATACAAACAAGATTTTGATGATTATGTGTCGTCTTTAGGTGACAGCCCTATTAATCTCATAAAATCATTATCTGAAAAGGCTGACAGACTTACAAGTCCGAGATCAGTATATGAGGAAAATAAAGCTATTATTGATATGGCTAAATCCAATTTAGAACCAGATCAAAGGCAGGAACTTGATGATGCTATTTCTTCGTATGTGGATATAATGAACAGACGGGATAAAGGGGAGAAAGTTGATGAAGATAAGCTTGCTGATTCGGTATTTACCATAGAAGATCTTGGCCAGGTTGGAAACATCACGGATCTCCTTCCTTATATCGAACAAAACAGGATTATTGACAAAGGTCGTATTTCCGAATCTACGTTAAGTAATTTTGGGGAGGATGATGCTAATATAGATTCTCTTGTAAATGAATTAGACGAATCTGATAATACACCTGGAGCTAACATAGATAGTGCCCAGAATCCAGAGATGTTGATGGTAAGAAGAATCTCCAATGATGGCAACGAAAGGTATGAAATTGCGGGTCTTAGAGCTGATAAATTTATATCTTCTATAAAATCATTGGTTCCTATTCAAATAAGCTCTGAAACGAACGCTAATGGGACTAAAAGGTATTTCCTTAACATAGGTGGAGAAACAGCTACCGTGATAGAACTTCCTTATCATGCGAGATGGTCTATAGACAAAGAATCGGCTCGTGTTCTCAACCGTTACACAGATGTGTCTATTCAGGACGTGGGTAATTCATATTCTTTGGTTTATAAGCGTCTTGATTCAGACGAATTGGTTCCGTACAGAACAGGTGTTGGGTTCGGAGAGAATGAGGTAGATAAAATAGATCAGGAAGCATTATCTTCTTTGAAGAAAGGAGATAAGGTTAATCTTGAGATAGATGTAAATGATACCTATAATCAGTCTCTTTTTGCCGAATACAATGACGCTGTTCAGTCCGGCGATAAAAAAAGAATAGAATCTGCTGAAAATAAGCTGGTATCCAATATGGTTATCAAGGTCATGAGTGGAAACAGATTCGTTTCTGTTGTTAAAGCTGACACGGGTGGCATAGATGGTATAAGTAAAATAAGAAGAACGGCTTTTAACAAGTGGAAGAAGGATGCCGGCCGGTCGGCCACCATCAACGTCGGCACGCATGTTGTTGCCCAGACCCTTCCTGGAAGACCGGTGTTTAACATGAGAGTAAACGGTCAAGGATATGGTCAGGTAGAAAATCTCCCTATTACCGAAAAAGGAGCTGAAAAAGTATCTGATGTGGGGTATGTCTTAAATGGCAAAGTCGTGCTTAAGAACGGCTCTAAATACACAGGCTTCCCATTTGCTTATTCTATATTAAATGACAAGGGGAATAATTACAAAAATGTAAGAGTTCCGGTAGTTGTCATCAAAGGCAAAAACGGTCTTAATTATCTTTTCCCGGTTAGTCTACGTTCTGTGGAATCAGAGGAAGGAAAGAAATGGATTTCTTTTATAGATATGCTGCTTGAATCTGGTGATTCTGAATTGCTACAGATGGGTCAAGATGACATACAAGATCTTAATGCGTATCTAACCAAGTTAGGTCTTGATCCGGCTTCGTATCAAGTATCGTATTTGAATCCTATTTCAGGGCTTAGAAAAGCTCGTGAGGCTATAGAAAAATTATCTACGGTTCCTGATGTTGTTAAGTGGGTAGAAGATGGAAGTAGGAGCGTGAAAGACATTGTGACGTCTGAAGTAGAATCTGGAATAGATTTCGAAGGTGAGATGTTTGTCGCTCCTAAGATCAGGATTCAGTTTGGCAAATCATCTTCCAGGCCTAAATCGCTTATAGAGGATGATCTTCCTTTCTCTGATGAGGGTAAGACCGTTACTTCTAAGGTAGAAGATGTGGAAGTTTATGAAGAGGAAATGCCAGAGGAAGGGGCTGCCCGGGAGACTCAGCCGGCGCCATTAGCTCAGCCGGCTCCTGCGGCACAAGATGCGCAGTCTTTACCTGGCAAGAAGCGTACCTCCAGGAAAAACTTCTCTCTTATGTTAAACGAAATAGAATCTCATATAGAAAAAGAGGGATTGCCGCCTTATGCTAATATTTTTGATTTTATAGCAAGGAAGATTGTAGGAGGTGATTTGAGATTTCTTCGTGAGAGAGGTAATCCTAAAAGTCTTAAGGAGGAAATGGGATTAGAACCTAAAGGAACAGTAGGTGATAAAATATCCACTCCTTCCGGTAAAGGTGGTAAGACTTTAGAAGAATACGTTTCTTGGCTTCGTTCTCAAACAGATCAGGTAGTCGAGGATTATGTTGGGCCAAGATCTGACGAACAAATTATATCAGAGTTGAAAAACTTTTTGAAATATATTAATTTTGTTCCAAGCAAGGCTTTGAATTATTCTCTTAGAGTCAATGGCATGGATACCCTAAAAGAATATGGCACAAAAGAGGAAGTAGAAAAAATGGAATCTGATATCAATAGTTTGGTTTCTAAAGTTTTGCCTACGGTGGACAACCAAACTATAGAAGATGTTTCTACTGTAATAAAATCAAACAACTTGCCCGCCATATGGGGGCCCGTGGAAATCCTTGATATGACAAACGAGGAAAAAATAGAGTTTTTGAATAACGTAGCAGATTTCCTTAGCGGCATTCCAGAGTATGATGCTGTTGTGGAGTCTATAGAGTCAGAATCAGATAATATTTTAAATAATGGAAAAGAAGGAAGTGCAGAAGGCGGTGCAGTACGCACTGAGGAAGATGGCGATAAAAAGGGAGATGGAGAAGGCAAAGGACAATCCAGAACAAATGTCGAAGTTGAAAGAAATGTCGAATTACCTGGATCTGAAGAAGGAAGAGTAGATAACTATAGGAAGAACGGAGATAAGTTCTCTGACATTGCTGAAGTTACTTTATGGCTACTTAGAAGGGCTGCCGGCATAACCTCTATCCCGGAAGGAGAAGAGGTTTATGTAGAGGGAGATGAGGTTAATAGTATTATGACCGATATGGAATCAAGGTATGGTATAGACACCATCAATCACTCGCATACGACTAAGGCTATAAGGGATCTTAACGGCGTGTCGGGTTATAAAGTAGAATACGGCTTAACCTTTTTGACATACGATCCTTTTATTAGAATATCCAATCCAAGGAAAGAATCTAAGGCTGAGAAAGATGAGCTTCGTATATCCGAAGAGCCGCTTACTCACATATCAAGGGTAACAACCCCTTATTTCCTGTACGGCGGTGATGAAGCATATACATCTGTTCCGGCTAAGGTAGAGCCTATACCGGAGAAGATAATGGGTCGTAATGGTATTAAATTTGGTATGAGTGTAACTGAGCTAACCAAATTAGGGTACAAAAAAGCTGGTGGAAACTGGATATATAAATTCTATATGAACTCAGGTGTGTATGATTTGTATAATATCAGTACCGGTGAAGCGTTTAGGGCGAAACCGGATCTTGGAGTTAAGATAAGCTCCAGCGCATTCATCCGCTCTTTATCTCAATCTGGTAGAAAAATACAAAATATGATGAGCAACATGAGCCAGGAAGAGATAGATAGGAATAAGAATCTTGTAGAAGGTTCTGATAATTCGGATTCGATAAATGAGTTAAATAAAGAGTGTTTCGATAAATGAGTTAAATAAAGAGTGTTGAGTATGAGAAGGAGATATGAAGATGTTTCAGGTCTTGTTCAGTATCAGTTGAAGACCAATCAGCAGGGGAATATAGGGGTTTATGTTGATGACAGGTTTGTTGGAAACGTAAGTGAAGGAGTCTGTAATTGGAAGGATATTGAATACAAGAGTAAGGTTACTATATCTTTGAAAGGAGTCGAGAATAAGGCTAAAACTTCAAGTAAAAGAGTCGGTCCCTATTGTCACATTTATAGCATATTTGGAGGAAATGAATCTTATCATGAAGGTCCGGATAGTAATATAAAAAAGAGTCCGGTTACCACCTTTATAATGTATTGTTATAAAAATGGGGATATTACAACTACCACCACTTATACTAAAAATTTATCTGGAACTCTTCAGATAGGTAAAACACAATTGACTATCAATTACAAACAAAGTAAAAGTCAGTCTTTTTCTGGTGGTGATAAAGATTATGTAACATCCGTATCTGATTTCCCTTTTGTTACTGGTCCAGGAAATAATAGCGTTGAGTTTGAAGGAGAGGGAAGATTAATAGTTGAAACAAAGGCTTCGCATTATGAAATAGAAGTTTCATAATTTCTATTTTTATAGTATTTTGTCTAAAATATTTATCACTATGGGTGTCAAATGTCAGATAGAAAAATAAGAATCTCGTAGAAGGTTCTGATAATTCGGATTCGATAAATAAGTTAAACAAGGAGTGTTGAGTATGAGAAGGAGATTTTTTAATGCTGCGGATAATTTCGTGGGAGGATGTTATAATAAGTTATCTAATGAGGATATAAAAAGGCTTGGAGGAAAAAGATCTTATGTATGTCAGTTTAATAAAATTCATATACATATAGGACCTGTATTAAAAGATAATGATTCCGAAGAAAGTTATATAATGTTTAATAGTGATTGGAATCATGGTGGTTATGAATCTATAGTTTATCACCATAGTAATAATGGTATTTTTATATTAGGTGAAAATAAAATTGGTAATATAGAAGATCATATACAGGATCTAACATATTGGTACGAATATGATCCAAACATTAATGAAAATTATTGTTATTGTTATTATGAAGCTGATAACAGCGGAAATGCTATTAAGTTGAGCCGTGAGTTTGGTGATGTTTGCACTGTTTTTAATATTCCCAGTTTGAAAGTTACTACTCTTCGTAATGGCGGTTTAAGTTTTCCAGAGATTTATATAGAAGGAGTTTGGGATCCGTTATTGTATAAGTCGGTTTTATAATTAACTTTGCAAAAAAGTTAATCATTATGGGTGTCAAATGTCAGATAGAAAAAAAGGAAAATGAAATAAAACGGGTTAAGGCTCCTAACGGGGAGCCTTCCGTTCTTTACGAAAGTGCCTTAAAATTATTAGGAAACAGCGAGCGGGCCCTTCAGGTATGGGCTAAGGCTTACACTCCTGGTTTTTTGTCGTATTACGGTCATTGGAATAACCCGGCTCCAGGGGAGATGTTTAATACCGATTCCAATGGTGAACCTCTTTTAGAAGACGTGCTGTCGTATATGAAGCGTCAAACTTATTTTGCCGATCCTCTAACGGATCAGGATGTTAAGGATGTAAGAGATTTTCTTTTATCTACCTATGGTGTTTATACGGCACCATCATTATCCAACATCATTCTTCATTATTTTTATGTAGATGGTAGTTTGATACTGAATGAGCAGAATTTAAGAAGATCAGGCTTGTATAATGAAACAGAGATAAGTAGAATCTTATCTGATCCTTCTGTTCTTAATGAAGTTTCGACATCCATGAGGAAGTTATTGGATTATTCCAATAACGAACATGATAGGGAAAAAGATAATTATTTTATGTCTGTTGACTATCAGTATGGTCCTATTGTTTACAAGGAGGGAGTGTTTAACCAATTTGGTAAAAAAGTACCATATAATCCTTCTGAGCTTTATTATGCTATGCGTAAAACAGTAGCCGGCATAAAAAAATTTTCTGAATTTTCATCTGCTTTTGAATCGTTGAGAAACTCATATCCTGAACTGGTTGAGAAATTTGTTTCTGATAAAGAATTTGCCGAATCTATGTTTGATGAGTTTTTATCTACGAATAAGATTCCGGTAATAAACATAGAAGGGGATGATGTGGTAGAAGGCAAGAGAAGATCCTTGTCTAAGCTACAAGATCTGTCTTATTACAATCCTGGCAAAATAGAGTTCCTAAGAGCTCGTATATCAGCTTATTTAAATAGGGCTAACGCTGACACCGAATCTGATTTAAGAAGCATGATATGGGATATAGAAGAGGCTTGTACGTGGTTTGGCATAGATATAATAGGGGCGTCAGAAACTTATGATGGCACAGAAGAATCTTTGAATAAGATAGATAATTTGATGCTGGATCTTGATATTTATGTGGCCAGGCACAATGATGTAAATTATGCTCCTACGTTGGCATCTTCTATTGATGATGTTCTTGGTGATAGTACAGACTATTATTTTGGATTATTGCCGGAGTATATGGATAATTTGAATATCGTTTATTCTGAATCAAATATAGACCCAGTAGAAGCATTTGAGAAACATTCATTGCTTAAGGTAGGAGATAATCTATATCAAAGGATCAGCAAAGATGATCTTAACGAGATGTATCAAATATCAACAGTGTTAGCCAAGCACAACCTAACTCACTTTCCTGCTAAAATATATCCTGAATCTTGTTTTAAGAACGGCGTTTTGGATAAAGAGAAAGTACGGAACGTAGATAATAATACGCTCATGGATTCCATTAAAAAATACGTCAGATCGTTCATGGATTCTCAGAACACGGAGGACATGATAATGACCAGGATGGCGTTTGGGCACCCGGCGGTACTTGATGTTTCTTACGCGGATGTGGATCGGGAATTTAGTCGGTACATGAACAAAAAACAAGATAGCGAAAACCCATTATCCTTATTCGATTTATACCAATATTACCTTGACAACAAACTCCATAAAACAAAATTATATGATAATGCCTATAAGTATCTTGACTTCAAATCTGGTCCATCTTTGGGTCTTATTTCTGATGATCCTGATATTTTGAAATCAATAGAATTATCTTTATCTGGAAAAGACAGGTTGATGTTGTTTGATTATAGCATGACCAGCACCGACCCTTTTTTATCAAAATTGTTTTATTTGGATAGGTATGACCCTTCGTATGCCGAGAATGATTTTGAACACTATTTTTACACCAGGCACCCGTATCTGTTAAAAGAAAAATCGGGCCCTAATATCGTAGAGCAAGATGGTGTTATAACAGCCGAAGGTATTTATGATAATTTTATAAGAGTAGGTAATAAGATATGGTCTAAAGTAAGCGAAAGTAGTTCCGGCTCTATCTACCAAAATCTGACAGGGACCGAATCGGAGGTGAAATACGATTCTACCCAGAAGGCTAAGACAGTAGAAACCGATTACGCTCCATACCAAAACATATCTGGCTTGACGCAAGATATGACCATAAGCAAGTCTGAATTGGATGATCTTAACAAATTAGAATGCAAATAATTTTTGTATATATATAATATAGTTTTTTCATAGTTATAATTTGGGAAGTGAGGCTTGTGAAAGTCTCACTTTTCTTATATATGCACGTATATCAATAACATACAAGAAAAGTTAGATTTTCGTTGTTTATGAATTATTTTTATTAAGTTTGCAATATTAGTTTCAGGAAGGGATTATAGAAAATAGGGAAGGTAAGAACAGAACGTAACTAATAACGGTAGGAAATGAGAATCAGTACCATCAAACGTAATAACAGCATTCATCTTATGTATAAAAACATTATGAATGATTTAGGTCAATTAAGAACTGTAGTTTCAAAATCCTATATTTATAATCTGATACGAAATCAAACCGGATTAAGTATCAGAACTATATCCCATGTCTTGAATCACACAAAAGAACAGGATACAGATTCTTTGTGAAAACCATACATTTTCATACATTTGTGTGTTCTTTAGTTTTTAGATTTAAGTTTTTCATGGTATTAGTTTAGATTAGTGTAGATCAGGGTTCGCAGTGATGCGGGCCCTGGTTTGTTTTAAAAAGTATTAAAATATTTGCCATTTAAAATCCTGTTCCTATCTTTGCTCCAGAAACAATAAACGACGAGATCCCACCTCTGGTTGTTTGATGTTGAAAGATATTTTTGGCTCATTAGGGTTTGTCATAGTGGGATCTGACATTCTCTTTTGGGCCTATTTTTTTTTAATTATGGATAAAGTTTCTGTTTTTGAAAGTTCGGATTTTGGAGAGCTTAGGATTATTGTAGATCCAAAAGGAGATGTTTGGTTCGTGGCGTCAGATGTAGCTAAATCTCTTGGGTATGTAAATGCTAAAGATGCGATAAAAAGACATGTGGATAATGATGATTCTATGCTTTTGCAAGTATCTGATAATCAATGGGGCGTTAATCAATCCCTATTGAAAACCAGATACATAGATAGTATAAGAATAATTAATGAATCCGGTTTATATTCTCTTATATTATCTTCAAAATTAGAGTCTGCTAAAAGATTTAAGAAATGGGTAACATCTGAGGTCCTTCCTTCTATTCGTAAAACAGGAGAATATAAAACAAGTTCTGGTGGAAAGGGAATTTTGGTTCCTGACTTTTCTAATCCAGCAGATGCAGCAAGAGCATGGGCCGATCAGTATGAAGCTGCTCAGAGAGCTATAGCTGAAAAATCTCAGGCAGAGGCAGAAGCCGTCGTTCTGATGGGACGTACATGGAGTACGGACATGGGTTCCTTCCTCCTTATGATCATTACGGTATGCATGAGAAGATGAAGGAAATGGAAGAACGCGAAAACGAGCTGGAAGAAAGGGAAAGAAGGCTCGAAGAGCGCGAACGTCGTCATGAAATGGAGGACCGGGAATACCGGAGGATGGGTTACGAATCCTACCCGACCGATTACTATGGAGACGACAGATACTACGGTGACGGACCTCAGATGCGTAGAGGTCGCGGACGTGGCAGAGGTCGTTCTTATTGAGGAGCAGACGCAGAGGATCCAGCTTATCAGAAATATGTAGATACTTACGGCTACCATTTTTCTAATGCTCTTGCTGATGAGGCGGTAAAGAAGATGGTCAACGTCGATGGATCCAAGAGGATCTGGAAGCAGCCGGAAATAAAAGATATTTTTGAAAAGTGCGGAGCGAAGAAGCCGGATAAAGCGACATGGGGCGATGTCCAATATGTCTTTGCAATGTACTATTCGGATGGTTTTCCGAAGGTCTTCAAATGTGAGAACGAGTTGGTGAAAGCTACGTTAATGTATTTGGATGATCCGGATGCTCCCGAAGGAGTAGCCTTTATAAGATGGCTTGCCGTGCAAGATTACCTCGGCGAAAAAATAAACTGGAAGGATCTGACCTGAGATCCAGGCCCAGGCCCTTCCGGTGGTGCGGGAGCCATAGTAAAAAATATGATTCCCGCATTCCCGTTTTTCCCGTTTGGAAAAAAAGGAATAAAAAAAATGTTATACCGGTCGGCGGGCAATAGAATACCCGTGGCCGGTTTGTTTCACATAACTTTTTTTTGGACATGAATATGGCACACGAATCTAAATCAAATAAAACCCCATTGTATTTAATAGGAGAGTTGATTGGCGTACCGAATACGGTTATGGACTCAGCATTGCATGAACTGAGAGATAGAATAGACAAAGACCCTAAATATAAAGATGTTAAAAATTGGATCGAGTCTTTACCCAAGATCTGAACCTATTTTTTCAATACCAGGCCCGATGCGATTTTAACGTATCGGGTTTTTATTTTAATTTATATTGTTTTATTTTAAATCTAATTAATTCATGAATGTCGTACATTTGTTGAAAAACTATTCTATATGGAAAATAAGGAAGATTACGTTGGTTACGAAGATCAAGAACTGTGTAACCGGTATTACAAAGAGGCTGACGCCATGAGACAAAAGCAGGACTGGTCTCGGCTTAGGGCTGTCCCTGCTCCGGCCAAGGGAACGCCATCGCCCGGCTGGGGTCAGCTTGGACGTGGAAATGATGTCCGTGTCAAGTATGTTAGCATCAATTCAGGATTAGGAGGGGACAGATTATGACCGTAGAAGAATTGGCTAATAAAAGATACGGTGGCGAATTTGTTTTCATGTTTGGTCATCTTGAAGGTAGAACAAGATTCGTTTTTGAATGTTTCGATCCCAGACCTGATCACGAAGGTAAAAATACTTATATGGTTTCTTATTTTGATAAGCGGATCCGTAGAAGAGACGTAGTAGATGTGCCGTGTTATATGAATATTTTGCCAAAATAATGAAAACATTAATCTTAAATGTAAAAGTATAATAACAACTAATTTAAAATAAATCATGGGATTAGACGATTTTAAAAAAGATGTAATTAGAGTAATGACAAAAGAAGAGTTTGAATCAACAATCGAAGAAGATATTAAATTCGTTGAGGGATTCAAGAATTTCTTAAAACATGATGATGCCACGAGGATAGTAGAGCATATCAAGTCTGTGTTAGAAGCATCAGTAGATTACTACTATCCTAATCATCCTGAAGTAGAATTTGAAAAAGATTTTAATATACAATACGATGTCAATAATATCTTGAACAAATACGGCCACACCGAAATGGGTATGTATAAAATACAGCTCTATATAGAGAATATTTTGGGTAGTATTCAAAACAAGAAGCCTGTAGACGTGGGAGAAGTCTCTGATGGATACCATACTTTCAATGAATTGTATCGGTACCGCATGTTGTATAACGCCGCCTTCTTTAATCTATTAGCCAGAAACGGACAGGTTGAAGTTTGCAAATCAAGGAGACACAGCGATGGAGAAAAATGCTTCGGTTCTGATGATTGGTTTATTGTGATGGCGATCCTGCCTACCGGTCAGGTATCTAATCACTATGAAAGCAAATACTGGGATTTGTTTGATGTTCCTGAAAGAGAAACTGCTTTCGAATACGATGGCCATACACCAAATGAAGCCGCCGACAGACTTGAAAAATATCTCAAACTGCCTCGTCATGGCATGACATTCGAAAAGGCTTTAGAACAGCTTAAATTAGGTCGTAAGATAAAAAGAATCGATTGGGGTAAAAAGTATATCTGTATGTTTATTGTAGAATCTGACGTAAATATATTGATGGTAGATACAGGTCAAAAAGTAGCATCAAATTGGAATCCAACCGAACATGATATTATGTCTAATGACTGGGAGATTGCGGGATGAGTTTGTTAAGAACAATAATCAGGAGATGGTAGTAGATAGGAATGCTATTAGAAAACAATTGTATTCAGAAGATTTATATTAACTAAAAAATAAAACAATATGGGATTTATAATCAGAAAGTCAATATTTTATGATATGATGGACGGCAATCAATTAAAGTATGAATTTGACAACAGGGATTTAGATCATATCACATTTAAAGGTGATGGTAAAGAATCTTTTTCATTTAACAGAGCACTTGTTGAAAATTTAATTGAGACATTTGAAACCATGCAGGATATATACTCCGATAATTATAGGCTTAAGGTTTATACTGGTAATTGCATAATTCAATTGAACGTAAATCCAAAGGACCCCAGTGAATCCTTTTTTGACGTATATGATAGAGATGAGATGAAATTGATATACGGAATAAAGATCAGTATTCTGAAAGAAATGTTTATCATATGATTACCAAGCAGGACATACAAACAGCAGCATCGTATATTTTCCGAAGCAGTTTTGTCTCGGAGGACCAGGCAAGGAAAGCAATGGTAAAAGCCGGCAATAACGCTACCAAGATCCTCGTCAAGACCTTTAGAGGCAAGTTGTTCAAGAAAGCTTTTGAAAGAGCCCGTAGAGGAAAGGATATCAGTTCTTTTGAAAGACAGGAAAAAGAAAGTGGTTTCAATTTTCTACACAATCCTAATAATGGTCGTATGCAAAGCGGTCATATTATAATAGATGGAATTGGTCTTTTTAAACAAATAATTCATGAAAGGTAAAAAAGTTGATATTCGTTTAGGCAGAGGTCTGGCGAATCAGATTAAGATAAACAAAACCATCCCAGTGTCTCATAAACCAAAAGAAGAACGTCGAATGATGTTTGTTTGTGGTGATGATATTGCTTCTCTTATAAAGCGGTTTGAAAATGAATCAAAGTAATATAAAGTCGGACATGTGTCTTGTCCGACTTTTTTTATATATTTGTGGCATGGCAAGAGGTTATTATTGGATACCACAAACAGATGAAACGTTAAATGGCAGAAGCTATTACGTGGCTAAGATAGTAGGAGATATCACGTTTGATACTAAACGAAAAAGAATCGTATTTCAAGCTGATAGGTATTTCCCTGTAGGATCTGTTTTCCATTTTACGCACAATTGCTTCAATTATATCATAACTTGCCGACTTCGTAAGCCGGGGCTGTGGTATGAGGCAAGGAGAGAAGATTCAGGCTCTATTTGCCCTGAAGATATTGAGCGCTTTGAATCGGGAAGGTTTATTCACCGAGATGGGTACATGCATTACATATAAGCTGAACTTGACGATTTTTCGTCAGATTATAATTTTTTTTCATATCATTTTTAAGCCATCAGACTGAGAAGTTAGATGGCTTTATTTTTTATGATATGCTTGATTTTTAACTACCTTTGTCTCATAACAAAAATGTTTTATCATGGTATCAACGTGTATTATTAAAAGAGATAATAAAAAGAAAGTTGTTTCTGTCTCTACCAGATCAGGGGACAGGTCTATGTTGTTTGATAAAATAGCATCTATTCCCCTTATGGAGAACAGGGAACGGGCTACTACTGTTTTTAAAACCGTATTTTCTAATAAGTTCTTAAAGGCTTTTGGCGACTGGAGAAAGAGAGTGCCTATCAACAAACAGGCTTATAATAAGGTAAAATCCAACATCGATCTTATTCCGGAAGCCTATAGGGAAAGGGTGCTGGATAAGGCTTCTAAGATGAGTAACCCTGTTCTTGTGTCAAAATCAGATGCACCTTATGAAATCCAAGAATCGGGCTTTGGATTTTACAGCCAAGATCTGGGTGATAATATTATGTTGGTAGATGCTATGGTCCCGTCAAGTATTTCCGTACCGGAAGAACCAGGAATAGACGCCGGCCAGTATCTACAAGATGCTATATCTTCAGACTTCACTCCCGTATCTATGGTACAGGATAAGGGTGTTGATTATATGGTCATAAAAGACGGTCTTAAGATATTTAGCCCAGAAGAGCTACCAGAGGCAGATTCTAATCCTGTGGGTGTAACGTATCAGACTGGAGAGCCTCGTTTGTTTTTCATGAACGATCGTAATCAATTATTTGAAGATTACGGAGAAGCTCTTCGCTCTGGCGGGAATGATATCAGAATAGGGTTCTTATCCGGCACCGTTCAAGAATCTACCGGGGATGGCGTGGCAGACATCACTTACAAGGCTGGAAAGTATGTCCTTAACAACCCCAAATCTTTTATACCTGTTATGACCGCTTCTGCTTCTACTTCTTTATCAACAAAAGGCGGTATAATTAACTACCTTATAAAGAAAGGTCTTTTGTCCGGATCCAAGATATTCGATCCGGAAACAAGAAGCTATTATCTTACAGGAGAAGGTTATACAGGACAAATTAGACTTTTCAATTCAGCATTATCCTACACTGAGCTCCGTAATCATTTTGGTTCTGATGTTTCCATGAATGATCAAGGCATGATAACCATAAATTCATTGGATAATAGTAAGGTAACTATGAGACTCGCCACCGGAGGAACGGAAAGGGTTAGCAGGGAGCAGATAAAGAACGATCTCAAGTCAGGAAGATACAATGAATTGGACGCCAAGTACGATCATTTTGATGCGCTTGTAGTTTCATTCATATTAGAAGACAACGATCTTTATGCTGATACTAAAGCTAAGATCGTATCGGATTATAGCCAAGAGGAACGTAATCAACGAAATTCTATTGTTGAGATACTGAAAACGCTGGGCATTAGTGTCGTTGGCATGACCGATTATATAGATAAGTACCAAACTAAATACGGACACGAACCTTCTGCTAAAGCATTGGCGGATATTGCCAATAACGTAATAGCAGTCGGTGAAGATGCTACTTTGTCTGACTTAGTAGAAGAAACAGCACACTTTCTCGTAGAGGCGTACAGAGATCAGAATGCTGTTGAATCTGTTTTGCAAGATGTAGAAGGCACTGAAGAATGGAATCAGTATGCAGGTCAGTATTATAATACATACGGTAAGGTATATGAAGGCTCTGAACTTGATAATGCTGTTAGGAGAGAAATTCTTGGAAAGATCCTCGCCAGGGAGATGCAGGGCAGAACGGCGCCGGTAGAGCCCACCTCCTTCCTGGGGCGCGTCCGGCAGCTTCTCTCTGGAATTGTAAACTGGCTTAAATCAGCTTTATCAACCCAAAGACAGGATTTGAATAACGTTATTAAAAATATTCGTGATCTTGCTATTACCGACATAGATAAAGGATTTGATACTTCTCTTTTGAAGGATAATGACTTTACATTATACTCCCTTTCTTCTATGAACAAGAACAAGTTTCTTGAGTCTAAAATCAGGGCATTGAGAAAAACGTTAAGAGACTTACGTCAGATAAGCTCTGATAGGGCTGTAACTACGTCTATGACCCTTGCTCAGCTTAAGACCATAGAAGATAAGATAAATAAGGTAGAGACCGAAATAGACAAGAATGAGATGGCGGCTGCCATGAACAGCATGATCTCTACAGCCGAAGCTCAGGTCAGATACTTAAGCAATGTGGTGAACACCATCCTTCATGGTGATACCAAAGACGGCAAGCTTCACTTCAATACCAATGATCGAAAGAACGTAGATATTATCAACAATCAGGTTCTTCCGATCATGAACGATCTTCGAGGATATATCCGTAACAGAAGTACCGAATTTGATGAGCGTGAAAAGCAGGATTATACAAATAGGATCAATACCGTCATTGCCGACATCAACGGTATTCAGTCTGATATTAAATCAGTACAAGACCTTGATGAAAGTACGTTGCTTGATAAGTTAATGAACGAACTTCATGTGCCGGCAGATAAGGTAAAGAGAGTAAAAGAATTTTTCGACAAGGTTCAACACGATGTTTCTTGGATAAGTAGGTGGTTTGGTATATTAGAGCATTCTTCCAGTCCGTTCAATAACGCTCTTGGAGCTATGATTGCCAAAGACAATTACAATGCGATGGTGAATGCCCAGCCCGCCATATCCGATTTCCTGGCATATGCGAAAAAGCATGGTTTTAACAAATCTGAATTTGAAAAACTGCTTCAAAAAGTAGACGGAAAAACTTCTAATTACCTTCGTAGTGCTCTTGATATGGCTAAATACGATCGTAATAAGAAGCTGGCGCAGATGCGAGCGTTTGCGACTGCCATGAACATAGAGATATCAGAAGAAGAAATTGGTGATGTGGTTGACAATAACCGTAATTACGTATTTAAAAGAGAAGTAGTTGACAAGGATGGAAATACGGTTACTGAAAACGCTAAATTCAAACCATCGTCTGATAGGGTTAATACCGATATTTTTACCATCGAGCAGGAAAAGATCTATACGGAACAGATGGAAAAGTGGGATGCTGAAAATTCGGAACTGGAATTTAGTGAAAGTTATGCCACAAGAATGGAATCCATATACAAAAAGGCTGAAGAAGAATTAGGGCATCCAGTTTCTCAAACAACCAAAGAATACCTTAATGCTCTATCCAGGCAAAAACGGATACTGAGGCAGCCTTTTATTGATAGCGGTGGTAATTTTGATGAAGTTGCCTATTTTAAAAGCAGCAATTACGAAGAAGAAGGACTGCTTCGTAAACAACGTAAAGAAGCAGCTTCAGAATACATATATGTAGGAACCAGGAGAGTGGAAAAAACCGGCGACCAACTTAAGATGGCCAAAGAAATACAAGCTATAAATGAAGTTTGGAGAAAGGAATCAAATAATGTTACTAATGCCGTATCAGAATCGTTTTTGCAAAAATTGAGAGCGATTCAGAGCGAATCAGGAGGGGAAGCTGCATTGAGAACGCTTATGTTGGGTGGTCACCTGTCATTCAACGATCGGTTTTGGAATGATATAGAATCGGAACAGTCAGCGCGCACCGAATCAAATAACAAGGCTTCGTATCTCAAAATGGCGCATGATATCATTAGTTCTACGACAAGCGATAGAGATGCGACTGACGTGGATTCTATTGTGAAAGATATAGAAAAAAATAAGGCTATTATCAAGGAAATAATCGGAAACAATCGCGATGTGGCTGATATCGGAGAAATTAACGAAGCAACATTTACCTCATCCGAAAGAGATGCTTTTAGGGCCGCATCTGAAGCTATTGAAGCCGATTACGCTATTTTGATAGATTATGCTAAGATGGTGGGTCTTGAAGATATTGATAAGTACCTTACTAAAAGCAATAAGGCTGAAAACGAAGTAAATCAGTCTTATTTAAATGCTCTTGCTGACTCCAAGGAAGTGGAATGGAAGTTCGTACAACGTCATACTACGGCGAAGAAAGCAAAAAGGATTCAGGCTTTAAGGGATAAGCTGTTTAAGGCTGCTGATAACCGATATCTGTTTACCGTATCTGAAACCAACTACCTGTCAGAAAAGCTTGGTATAAGCAAAGAATTAGACGGTAGAGATTTTAGGAATGCTGTTAATGCTAAGATGGCCAGCTTGTTTTTAAATAATACAAGAGAAGAGGGTATAGAAGCTGACATAAAAGCGGGCATAGAAGAGGCCAATGCTATTGTTAATGAATTTGCCAGGAGCCAGGTCTTTTCGTACTATAAACGCATGGCGCCTACTGGATATGCGGCTATGATCGACAAAATCGGTCGAGGTGAGATAGATGTGGCGCAGATGGTTAAGGACGTACAAAACGGTACATCCACCCAAGATTATGGCATGGATATATCGTACCTTTCTTTCGATCCTGCAAGGGCATGGGTGGCTGAATCTGAAGCCGAAAATAGCGGCCGTAATCCTGATTATGTAAAAGATCATGGGTATGGTCATCGAATGCCTAAGAAAAGCCTGTATCGTGATGAATCGTATTTCAATGACTTTGGTATCAAGTATGATGCTGACGGTAATGAGGTTGCTACTAAAAACGTAGAGCAATGGAATATGATTCAAAAACTTAAGGAAATAAAAAGACAATCCCTTTCCTTATACAAAGAGCAGAGCCCGAACCTGTATGCTATTCCACAGATATCAAAACAAGATATAGAACGTATAGAAGGATTGGGTATTAACTTCAAAAATACGGTTCGTAATTTTGTATCAGATCTGTGCCTGGACAGAGTAGACGATTCTTTATACGGTAAAACCAGACAAGGGGAAGTATATGATCCGGAAGACAGACTTAGGTCTATACCTAAATACTACATATATGAATTGGAGAACCAAGATGATGTATCTCACGATTTTGGTTACTCTTATTCTATGCTTATGATGCAGTCATCGTTATACAACGAAAAGCAGAAGTCTATAGAGCTTGCCCAAGGACTGGAGCAGATGTTACTGAATAAACAATTTGAAGGCGGTAAGAAGGCTGAAGCAACCCAAGCATATCAGATGTTTAGGGACTTCTTCAACGATCATTATTATGGCATTAGGATGAACACCAAAAAACTTACGGTGAACATCGGAGGATATACGGTAGACCTTACAAGAATTATGATGGCCGTTGAAAGATTTATGTCGGTCATGAACTTGGCACTGTCCCCGTTTGTGGCAGCTACTGGCGCCTTAACAGGTCATATCAACCTCATCATGGAATCTGCCGTAGGACAGTATATAAGCAAAGATTCCCTTAAATACGCATCGGCTGAGTTTTCACGTCTTGCACCATCTTGTATAGCAGAAACCGGAGACATAGATAGGAAAAGCAAATTATATGTTATAGGTGAGAGAATGGGGATATTCAATATCCGAAATCGTATGTATGGTGCCGGATACAATAGAGCGGCCAGGACCTTAATGCGTTCACCTATGTATGCTTTTATGGAAATCCTGAACTACCCTCTTGATCCGCAGGTTATGATTGCTACTATGGACAATGTTCGTTATTACAAAGGCCGGTTCTATACGTTCCAAGATTTCAAGATGGAAAAAGAACGCAATAAAGAACAGAGTACCATAAAAAGAGAATGGAATGCATTAAAAGATCGTACTTTATGGAGTATGGTAGACGTCGTGGATGGGAAGGTGGTTGTAAAGCCCGGATCAGGTGTTACTGTTGAGGAAGTTGAAACCCAGATGGCTATAACCAGAAATCAAGTCCGTAGCTTGTCGCAGATATGTAACGGATCTTTGAATGAAGAAAACCGAACTGCCGCATCGCGCAACTGGATAGCCAGGTTCATGACCGCCCACCGAGGATGGTTGGTGCTGGCGGCTCAACGCCTGTGGAAAAGACGTGGCTTCAATTTCCAAACAATGCAAGAAGAGGAAGGACTGTCAATTACGTTAAAGAATATGATAGCCAAAACATTTAGCTTAGCTTCCGAGTCTGGTATGAAAAACATCATAGATGCCTGGAACGAAAATAAAGACAATATGAATGAGGTAGAGAAAACTAATCTCAAACGCCTCAGTGTCTATGCCGGCACGTTCCTTATCATGCAAGCCGTATCTATGCTTCTTGCCGGATGGCGTGATGATGATGAAAACGAAGAAAGCTGGCTTACTCAATTTGGATCCTATGTCGGATTCAGAACCATAAACGAAATAGCTTCACAGATGCCGTTTATTATGGAGCTTAACGTGGTAGATATCATTAACGACCCGTTTGTTATGGGGCGGAAACTGAAGGATCTTACCGATCTTAGAAATTATTCACTTGATAAAGTAACATCCGGCACATACAAAGGAGAGTCTAAGTTATTTAGGCAACTCGCCAAACAGACGTTTATCAAACAATGGTATAATATCAAGACGCCGGAAGACGTAGCGCGCGCCTATAATTGGTGGCAGCAGACGAACAACAAGTCAATGATGTTCTTCATCGGCGCCACTCCTGATTCGGAAGGAGACGATGATGTTAGTTACAAATAGACGAAGAATATCAGACTTGTATTGTTTTTGTATGATTTCAATATGCTATATTAGCATCGTCAAAGAGTAGATTGTACGTTTTTTGTTCTTACTTGAAAGATTATGTAGGTTTAATTTTTTCTGAAATTGTTTTCTTACCGGTTCTCAGTCAGAGATGATAGAGAACCGGTTTCTTTTGTTATGAAAAAGGTATATAATTACCTAAGTCTCTAAGCATTAACTTCATGACCTTCCCTATCTGTGAAAACTAAACCAATACCTTCTACAATATATCCTACTACAGGAGCTTTGTCAAATTCCTCCTTCGTAGCCCAAGTAGCATTATCAGGCATAAGATCCTTGAATGCGTCCGAAACATCACCTTGACACCAGCAGTTATTTGATGTAACAATGCCTTTCCCTTCGATATTGATATACATTTTTCTTCCACCACATCCAAGGCTGTTCCATCCGCTCGGTACGTTTTCCACCATAGGCTTAAGCACCCAGCTTACACCGTCTATCCTAACCCATCCAGGATCGTCTTTGTGCTTGTCGTACATATTTTGCCAAAAAGAGCATTCGTAGCACCATCCCTTGTCTTCCATAACAGTTCTTATCTCACACCTTTCAAATCCATCTGCATCCATCGTGTGCGGAGAATGAGGCTGGTGAGGGGTGCCACATTTTGGACATACGAGTTTTAAATTATTTTCCATATTATTTTACTTTCACGATCTTAATAGAATCTCCGATATTGTATTCCCCTTGGTATCCAACGAATTTTATAAATCTATTACTGTTAAATATTGAAAATCCTCCGTCTTCACCATAATATATCACACATCCACCATCTAAAGGACGTAGATCATATATAACCCATCCGTCATTAACCTGATTATCATCATGCGAACATGATGATAACATAAGTGCTATCAATAAAACAAAATACCTCATATTATTTTTAACATAAAAATTTATAACCTGGTTTTACTGCCTCTGCTTCTTCTCTTGTATCAAACATTAAGATAGTAGTTGATTCTGTACCTTCACAAACGTAAGACACTTCCACCCACCACCTAAAAATCCCAGAGCCATAATCATCATAGTACGGCTCAGAAAGAACCTCTTCTACGTACCCATCTAAGTAATTCATATAACGATATTATTAAATTGAATGCAAATGTATTATAATTATTTATTATATACTCAATTAATATCATTTCTACTTTTAAATAATATTAATTATAATAAAACATCATCCAGTTTCAACTGAAATCAACCCGTGTCCTATATGAGTCAATTTCTTATATGTAACATCCTTTTTGTTTTCGCTGTTTATATCACGAATATTAAAATATCCGCTAAGTCTTCTTGCGTAAATGAAGTATTCATTACCCTGAAACTCTACCTTATCAAACAGCCTAAATCCAAAAACTTTAAATGCAGCTTGATTCATTTTCTTTTTACCTCCCTTCAATATTTTCATTTTATGGATTTGTCTGTTATGCCTGCGTACAAGTTTTTCTTTGAAATAATATCCAGGTCTCTTAGCTTCAAAGTTTTTAGAGATAACAAACGCATCAGAAATATGAGATTTCTTGATTTCGTGTTTTATCCGATTATGTTTCGTTATATATCCAAATGTCATACTAACATTTGAATATAATGATTTCAACTTATCTAATAACTTCCATTTCATGATTCCCATAACAGCCGCATCACGAAGCGAAGCCCCTCGCTTTACCTTTAATTTGATATTTCCTTTATGATATTCCTTATGGCAGGTTTCACATAATGTAATAAGATTGGAAGGAGAATCGCCTCCAGTTTTTCTGGATTCAAGATGATGAACATTAAGGATCTTATCTTTCGATTTTCCTTTACAATACTGGCATTTATGTCCGTCCCTTGCTAAAACATATTCCCTAACGTTCCAAAACCCAAGTTGATCACCTTCCTGATATTCTTTACCGGATATATCAGGATTCTTAATCTTTTGAGTATCAAATTGAGCTACTTCGATAACAATACGAGATATTGGTAGTATAGAACATACATTGTCAATAACACGAATATGGGCGTCTATTTTGTACTTCACCGAAGGTGCTACCCATCCTGGACGCTTGCTTTTTATTCTATTATTAAAACGAGGTTTTCTATACCTCAATCTATTTCGTCTTGTTCTTCGTAGCTCTCTCCTTGTAGACAAAAGATCTACAATATCACTTCTTAAAGTCACTTCGCTTGCGTAAAGTTCTTTGCTTTTCGTCGTAGCTGATAGACCAACATGTTTAGTACCAGCATCAACGCCTAATACAATTTCCTGTTTGTAATCAGATGTTACGTACATTAATTTGATGGTAAACGGACATAGACTCACAACAACTGCCTTCTTGTCTTTAAGCAGTCTCCTAACCTTACCATGCCTTGTTGTGGGCATCATAGGTTTACCATTTATGTCTTGTACGTACACCATATCTACAAACGTTTTTAATGTTTATTCAACATAAGTCAGGAATATTTCATCCTGTTAGTACCCATCGCCAATGTTATTCGGAGGTTTACTTGCAGGCAACACTGTTTCACCAAATACACTACTCCTGTTTAATCACCTGCCTTAGAGCTTAGAGCTTGGATAAACACTCCAAGGTAACTATACATTCTCCGATAACGTAGTCTCTGTTTCAAGACTTAGGCTAATAACCTACCCTGTAAGGGATATTCAAAAATTATACTACTTGATAATGTTTTGAATATTATTCGAGGTTATGATCGCTCCTCCTTATTTTTAGATTCTGCTTCTTCGAGTATGCTGATTACCTTGTCAACAATATCCGAATCAGACATTTTCTCAATAAAAACATCCATTGCCTTAGTTATGTCATTGGCTTCTTTTTCTTCAAGAGCTATTTCTCCACCGGTAATAGCATCAGATAATAATGTAGATAAGTGTCTTATCTTATCAATGCTCATAAACGTAAATGGATTACCACCCCAGCCACCACCCATTTCTTTCATAATCTGATATCCACCTGAGATAAGTCTGCCGGATGTCAGAGCCAAGGAAGACACGATGAGGGACAGTACCGCCGCTTCCGTCCGCTCCTCGGACACGCCCTTCGACCACACGGCTGCCTTTATAGAGCCGGCCAGGTTGTCTATGTATGGCATGAGGCAGTCTTCCATTACCTGTGTTATATCAGCTATAACCTCACTACGCTCTTTATTTATGTAGTAGATAGAAGCATTGTATTTCCTTATCTCCTTATCCATATCATTCAAGAATCGTTTGACATTATGTCTGTACATAGGGCCGTCTTTAACCACTTCTTTCAGCTTAAGAATGTAATTATAAGCCTGGTCGTTTACGAACAACGTCATAGTCTCAACCGTTGAATGAAGCGTGTTAAGACTGTTAAGAATCTTATCGAAATTGTTTATCAAATAAGCCTTCCTGGCTTTTGCTGCGTAGTTAATCATCACATTCGAATTTTAGATTTTCAAGTTCATTCAATTGTTTCTTAATTGACTCGATCAGGTGCGTTCTCCGTTCCTCTGCATGTTTTAAAGCTTCTTCTTTGCTCTCAAAAGCATCCCTTCCTATTTCATAAGAAGTGATCCTATCAGGAATGTCGGCTAACAAAAGACCACCATACTCTTCTATTTTAGCTTTTACTTTTCTTATTACACCGTCTCTCATGCACGCATCTGTAATCCATATAAACCTATCACATTCTTCTAATTCCCTTTCGTACAATTCATACCATTCCGGTTTAGGAAATCTTAATGTAAATCTAATCTCGGTATCTTTTTCTAAGACATTAATATCATACGCCTCCGGCCACAGCTCTTTTATGCTGTCTTCATCTTCAGCATACGCCACCAATACAAATGAATTACTGGATTCTGCACTACACCAATATGGATATTTTATAGGCCATTTGACTGGACGGTAATCATTGTCACAGTCATCCTTTCTAATGTAAAATCTTGCTCTAATCATGTTATTCTACTTTTTTGATTTCGCTCAAATCGTCTTCATACACCAAATAAGATCCTCTTCCAGGTCTTCCTTCTTTATTAGCTTTCTGGATTGTAAATATAACTGTTCCAGTATTCGTGATTTGCACGTTCTTAAAGAAACCAACAAGAGGCTCTTTCGAACGTTTGTAAAGAACACTCACTTTATCTCCATTCTTTAACCCATAAACAGAATCGAAATATTCCTTTTTAATTCTTTCAATATTACTTCTATGTTTGTTCATTGCATCAAGCTCGTCGTCTAACAGTTGAATCATTTGTTTTTTTGTCATTTCTTTTCCTCCTTATTTAATGGTATTAATCCTTTTCCGTGTTTATCATACCACAACATAGTTATCACATTCCATGCAGCCGCAGCTAAATGGTGCACGTTCGTCTCTTTATCCGTTCTCTCTCCTTTCAGGTATGCCATTATATGCCTGGCAGCCGCCGCACGATACCGTTCAAAGCCATTGTCAAGATTCTGCCAATTATTAGGCCCATATTTCTTGGCTCCGGCATGATAGACTTTTACAATGTCCTCAATCTCTTCCATCGGAAGCAAATCCCATCGTAGTTTGTCGTCAATGATGTCATTTTTCACTGATTTTATTGAAGTACTTTTTTCTGGATCTCCTACAAGAACAAGTTCCATAATATCTGTTTCTATAATAATTGTGTTTCCATTGTAACAAACTTCAGCAAACTTGTCATTTTCTTTTATATTTGTTACTGCAACTACTATAGATCCTTTGTACATTATAGTACTTTTATCTATTTTATCATCTTTCAATGTACGAAAAATAGATCCTTTTGGATAAAGGATGTTTTTAGTATTATTGTCCATCTTTTCCATCGTTTTATCGTTGTTTTAATCAATTAGTATAATAATATAGCCCATTATTTTATTCTTCGCCTATAAAGCGATCAAATTCTTCTCCGCTCATAACAATGCGGTTAATGATGATTGTGCCGTTATTGCTATAATCGTCATTTTTAACTCCCACATCATCAAGCTCCCTCTTTAAGTCTTCAAATGTAGGACCGGTCTTGCTTTTAAAAAATAAAGTAGCATATACAACCTTTCCGTTGTTTAGTTTTACTCTCACGGTATAGACATATCCTTTTTCCTCTTCATCCTTTTTGTTGATACCATCAAGGATGCTATTTATCATATCCTTGTCCTCACGTGATAGGTTGGATATAGCTATTCTGCCCTTTAATCTAAATACTTCGTTTTCGTTCATGACTTTCTGTTTTATTGTTTTCAAAATATTGTCTTACGGCTTCTATGGCTTTATCGTCATCAAAAGCTTCTTCAAACTCCGTGTAGAACCTATCTCGCTCCATGCAGAATGTGTTTTTCCCTTCCGGTATAGGACGGAACACAACCACCTTCTCTTTGTCGTGATTGGTTCCTATTATGTTATTGTCCAAGATAATAGAATACCTTCTTGAACTCTTGTTGATAACAACATCATGTTGAAGACCATACAATTTAAGTATTTCCCTTAATTCATTTGTTTCCATTATTTGAAGATTTTATATTTTTAGAAGATACTGCTCCCGATCCCCACTTTTTCTTATATATAGCCCCCATCATGTTTATTAAATCGGAAAAAGAAGATATGGTTCCCATTTCTATACAAAATGCAAGATTGGATTGAAGCATTTCAAGTTCTTTTAACTGCTCTTGAGTTGCTCTGTTTCTTATCATGCTCTCATGTTCGTTAAAAACGATCCAATTGAGGCCTTTAGCCATTCTCGTATAATCAGCATCAGGAAATCTTGATATGGCCCTTGATAGGACATTATATTTATCTCCTGCTTCTATCCTATTTAAAATAAGTTTGTCCGTCAACCATGTTACTACTTCAGCATACAGCATAGGGTTAAGCTCCATAGCTACAAGAACCCATATATAAGGATTGCACATCGTCCTCCTATTCTCTCCTCTTCCCATAGTTTTATAAGCTCCCATCTTTTTCATCACTTTTATAAGTGATTCTTTTTCAACAGATTGGATAAAACCAGGAAATCCTGCTTCTATCGTATATCCCTGTTTTTCAAGGATATAGTATATTCGTTCAGCACTTTCTTTATTGGACAGAATGTTCTCTATTCTCTTTTCATTCCATCCCATTTCTATCCTTTTTCTCGTATAAGCCTCTTGTAGGTCTGTTAAGGACATAAATGATGTTTTGGTGTCTTGTTTAATTATAACACCAAACAGTTCCCGATCTTTCGATACCATTGTAACATTTGTTTTCATGAAATATAACACTAAAAAAAATATCATGATGCAAATATATACATCATGATACATCAATAAAAAATTATAGTGTTAAATTTTACTTATAGTGTTTTTATGGACTCACATTATTCCTACCAAATTTACTTTTATAGAACCATTTATGGTTTTAATGCTCCCATCTATGGTCGAAATCACATCATCTATATCATTTATAATACTTTCCATGTCATCAACCACCTCCTCCATATCAGTTACAGCCTGATCTGATTCCCAATATCTTTCTGAGTCTTGTAACGATTCCGGTATATTATCTCTCGCCTCAGTCTCTTCGTCTAAAATCATATCAACATCATCTTTGGCTGAATTTATGTTGTGCTTCAACTCCGACAACTTTGATTTGATGTATTCAAAATCTGTTTTATACTTATTTACATTGTTAATAACATCCGATATTTTTTTTCTTCTCTTGTTGTTCATGCCTTTATCCTATTATAATATTCGATAATCTTTTCTTTCCTATCTCCTGGTTTTACTGCCATATTCTCAGCCAAGAACCTAAAATACGACACCGGTATGTCCTTGAATCTAATTCCTTCATATTTTCCAAACCACATTATTATACTGTCAAGATCGTCTTCTCTCCTACCATCTCCATTCACAGATTTAAGCGAGGCTGCCCGGCGAAGGATCTCGTCTTTGGTAATAATATCACCCATCCTTATATTGGACAGAAGTTGATCGCCGGCAAACATACACCAGCCCTTATAAGGGAATTGTTCGATTGTCAGGTCTTCTATCCGACCGAAACGCCTCATGTTGTCGCAGCAATCAACTATCAGTGCCTCTTTCTTATCAGGATGGATGCGGACGGCGCGGCCTAATATTTGGTAATACGTTGAATATGAGAAAGTTGGTCGACCAAACATCACACAATCAAGTTCAGGAAAATCAAATCCGGTAGCAAGCGTTGAATAATTAAAAACCACCTTCAACTTACCTTCTTTGAAATCTGATATGATTTGCTCTCTTTTCTTTTTGGTTGTTAGCGATGTTACGACACCTGTTATGGCTCCCATCCTGGCATTCATGAACTCTGATATTCTATTACATGATTCTATAGAATCCATACAGACCAAAATGGCTTTACGCTCGTTCATAAGCTGAAGAAGACGCTTGTAGATAGAGTTGTTTAAGCCATTTCGTACAATACTTTCTTTAATAGATTCGTTGGTGTATTCAGCTCCGGTACTGTTTAACATCAGAGCCGATTCATCAAACGACCATCGTTCGTACTTAAGTGGACACCAAAACCCTTGAGAAGTTAGTTCTTGTATTTGAGTTACATGAACTATTTTCTTGAAGAAGTTATGTTCGTCTTTCGTCAGCATATTGAGTTTGCTGTAGTTTCCTTCCAGCATGGAACTGTAGGTTCGGAGGCGGCAGGGAGTGGCGGTGAAGCCCAGCACCTTCGCCTCTGGAAACCCGTTCATAAACTCCATAAATTCAGAACCTTCTTCAGGAGAATATCCTGAATGACATTCGTCTATCAATAAGGTATCTATCCCTATATCCTTCAACCTCACTACATCTTTCTTTATGCTCTTTAATGTTGCATAAGTCATAGCCGACAGCTCCTTTATACCACATGAAGCAGAATATATGGTAGGTTTAGAACCGAATGATACGGCCTTTGCATAATTCTGCTCCAGAATCTCTTTTGAGGGCTGTAATACTAATGTCGGTCTATTTATTTCATGTGCTATCTTGGATATCAGAAGGCTTTTTCCACATCCGCATGGGGCTACGATTATGCCAGGCTTCTTAGATCTTCCTGTAAGAAACTTAAGCCCGGCATCTACTGCTTCTTTTTGGTAAGGTCTAAGTTCAAAGCCCATCGCAATCTATTTTACTGTTTTTTGAAAGTTCTATTATCGCCTCTTTCAACATCTCCCTTGCGTTATTCTCATTATCTTCAAACAGGCATACACTGCATGTAGCACCTTTGGAGGGGTAGTCTCTGTAGGCTTCTGCTCTTTCTACAACGTACTCACAACAATAGTCGTGACTCATGTCTTTTGCTATACTTATAAAATGATCTTCTCCATCCATCAACACGCAATATTCATCATCGTTTTCGCATGCAATAACACCTTTGTTTTTTAAAATGGATAGCACTTTGTTTCCAAAAAGTCCAATATAAACCCATATATCTTTCCCTGCATTTTTGTAAAAAATACCCATTCCTTCTTTTATTGTGACTTTCTTTTCCATAACCCCTTATTTTATATCAGTAATTAAAACATATCTTTTAACAATATCTTCAAGACTCACAGAAGAACGTATATATAGTTTTTCTTCGTACTCATATAGAGCGTACCCTTCTTTTATGTCTAATATCTTAATCACATGCTTGCCTCTTTCAAATGGATCCTCAAAGTAGCTCTTATGTTCGTATCTTTGACCTACTTTGATTTTGTCAGTTTTCTTCTTCATCTTATAACGACCTACCGCTCTACCCGTTTTTATGAAAGCTGTCGTGAGTAAGTATAATAAAACTAAATACAAAAGGATCGCTACTCCACATATTAGATCTTCTTTCATTGGACTCCCTTTAAGTAGTTAAACCATATATCCTCCAGTCTTTCCTGAAGCTCAAATGCTTTCTTAAAATTCCCGCTTCTTACAGCAACGTCTCTCATGTATGTCAAGTTTATAACTTCCGGATCTTGCCGGTATTTTGTTCTTAACTTTTGAACATCCTCGTATTTCATCGTTTTATCTTTTTAGACGGATCCCAATCCGAAGAGAAAGGGCATTCGTTTTTGTTATGTAATCCAAAGTCACAATAATAACACAGTGCTGACGGGCAGGGCAGCTTGTTTTGCGGAACAGGCTGGCTTAGGGTGGCGCGCCGCTTGCTATACCTGGCTCCTTCTGCTCCCTGGATGTACGCTTGAAATGTTTTTACACTATTATCTTCAAAATCATACATTTTAGACAAAGTGTCATTTAGCATCTCTATAGATTTTGTTTTACGTTCCTCATCCACCTTAACCTTTTGGTACTGCCTGGTTCTGGTAAAGAAATAGATGTTCATATCTGGCAGAACTCCACCATATTTTCTATAGATGTAAAACGAATATATAGGATGCTGTAAATTCGTTTCCAACTTCTTAGAATCAAAAACCTTATTCCCTGATTTCCAATCTATGACATAATGGTGAACTACGTTCTTGCTTTTTATAGCCAGATGAAGGTCTACCGATCCTACTATGTACACATGAGTATGAACGTCACCATTTATATCAACAGGCTTAGGAAGACGGTATGGCAGCACAAAATCTTCTTCGACTCCAACTATAGCGCCGTGTCTGATAAGTTTCTCGCAGGGATTAAGATCACTATCAGTTATCATAAACCTATTGCCGTCTTTTTTGAACAGATCCACAATCCAAGCAAGAAGTTCCCCAGATTGCTTCATGGCCATCATCATATTTTCCGGTGATTGCCAAGGTATGTCTTCTTGGTAAGCATAGTAACTTATCGCTTCTCCAAGGTCTTTACCAGAAGGCTGTCTTCCGTTTTTAAAGAAGTATTCCAGTGTCTTATGGATAACCGTACCATAAGATGTAGCTTCTTGTTTTTCCGTAGACCTTTTGCCCTCTACGTAAGTCTTATACCATTTCATTGGACAAGTAAGAAACGTATCTATCTGGGAATAAGATATGGCAAGACGTTTCACACCATTAAACTCCTTATATAGCAAATGCGTTTCCGGGACCATCATAAGTCATTGTCTTTAAATCCTTCCGGGTAATATACGACATACTTCTTACCGTCTTCTGGTGTCATGGCAAACTGCATGTAGTTATCACGATTACGATGCTTGCCATCTAATCCTCGCTTCCAATACAGAATCCCGTCTATATCCACATAAGACCGTCCGCGTTCGGCTCTAACCACGTCCGTGTGTAGCAGATACCCGTCGGAAGACACAATCCACACTTTATCCCCTTTGTTTAAATAAGATATTCTTTTTCTTACTATAATCTTTTTCTTATTATCCAATACAAATTCCTCGTCAGTCATACTCTTCATCCTCCTCTTCTTCTGTTTCAAAATCAATTCCATATCTCATATTCTATTAAATATATTTAAAGTTATTCATCCGTTTTAATACATCCCCTCGGAGACCTTCCGGTCTCCTTGGTAGATGTAAATCCCGTTAGGGATAAGTCAGGATTTCTCCTGTAAGTACCCATCGCCAATGTTATAAGAGGTTTTATATAATGGCAACACTGTTTTGTCAAATACACTACTCCTGTTTAATCACCATCCTTAGAGCAAGAAACTTGGGTAAACATTCCTTGGTAACTATCTATTCTCAAATAACGTAGCCTCTGTTTCAAGGCTTAGGCTAATAACCCGATCTCTGAAAGAGATGTATTAAACTTTTATAATAGAATTATATTGGTTTAATACTATTTGGGGTTATAACACCGATCATAATGCTTGGTCAGTTCTTCTGGTTCTAAATCTTGTCCAAAATCCATATTAAATTATATACTTAATTCTCCTTCTTCGTATTTTATATTCACCTTGTCACCGTTTTTGTAATTTTTTCCAGACAAGCACCTCACTCTCATCTGTTCCTGTCTTCCATTTTTCGAAATATTTACCATATAATGATTCTTACCTGATCTAAATACTATCTCCGCCTCTCTGCCATTTAAATCTTCCGGACATTCGTACACCATTTCTTGTTTTAACTTAAGAAGTAACTTATATACGTAAAACAAAACGATAAAGAAAAATGACCCTATTACGATCCCTACTAAATGGGAACCCGAAAAGTACGTAGTCCAGCTATATCCAAGAATAAAATGTGTTATGCCTTTGAATGATATGATGTCCGACAAAGACATGCTTAAATCAGAAGCGTTATCAATGTCAATATCCGTATCCAGATCAGATCCTAATATCGACAATAAAAACTGTATAACAAAAGCAAATGACGCTATTAAAGCCATGCATAAAATTATATCATTTCCCATATCCTTCTGTTATTATTTTGTAAACAAGATCAGTCATATCTTTGATGGATTCTGTATCATAATCAATAATAACGATATTGAATTTTTGTTCCACCATCGCATCAAGCTCAATTCGATCAATAGAATCTAATCCAAGTTCTTTAAACGACACATCTTCTTCATGAACTATATCCATTTCCGAATTAAGAAACTGAGTAATAATTATATCCTCTATTATCTTTCTAATTCTTACTTTTTCCATTGCTTTCTAATTTTGTTAAATAAATACGTTTTTATGTTTTTCAACCTCTCTTTGTCTGTTTCCGAACTTCCGGTAAACAAATAATCCGGATTGCCTTTAGCCGGCGGCGTAGGCAATTTAGATACGGCAAACAACCAATCCATTTCCTTATTCTTCTTAGGCTCCAAATAAGGCTCGGTAGCGATCTTAAATTTTTCAGCTATTAGGTCAAAGAGCTTTGAGTTTTTAAGGTTCATATGGACTGAAAAAGCCTGAGAAGGCGGTTTCCATATAAAGTTACATAAGCTCATTGTGTAATCTCCTGACTCTGCTATATAAGATTCCGTTACTTGAAGTATGACCTCTTTCTTAAATGAAGTATTACCCATAAACCAACACAATCTGGATTCCGCTTCTTTTCTGCTGACACCTATGTCTTTTGAATATGATTCGTACATTCCTATCATAATCTTCAACGTTTCCAGAACCTCGTCCGTCATTTCCGGTGTCTCTATATAATTCACAAAAGACGTTCCTTTGTTGGTTAATCTCATCACGCCTGATTTTAATTTCTCAACCAGGCCAAGCTCTATATATCTTCCAGCGTCTTCTTCCGGTATGGCTTCGATCATAACCGCATCCTTCTGTCTTATGGCAAGAAGATTAGCGAGATCATTAGGAGTCATGTCTGATGCTGTAAGTTGTCTGAAATTGATGTACATTCCTAATCAGCTTTAATGAAAATAACATCTCTATTATCCTCCCTCTCCGCGTGACTACACGGACCTGCAATCACATCCACTGCCCAGCATGTAAAGTAATTGAATATACATCCTTCACATCCTGCATTTGGCGCCGTAGGTTCCACACATTTTAATCTCACAAGTCCGGCATCAAACACTTCTCCTACTTTAAATTCCTTCTTTTCCATATTTCCTCCTTGTTTTTAACTGTTGTACCCTTCTTTGATAATCGAATTTCTACCGGTAGACACCGACTGACGGAGATCATCATGTACAGAATCTACCGTAGAATACTTGTTTCTGGTTGTAAAAATAACTTCCAGCATCTCCTTGTAATCACCTAAAGCCACTTCGTATCTTGGATCCACTTTGGCTTTTCTTTCAGCCTCGGCATTACTTTTAGCCAGCTCTCGGTCGAGAAGGTCTTCTTTGATCCGGTCAGCAATCATATCAAGTTCTTTTTTAATAACTTCTCCTGCTGCCCGAAGTTGACCTTCTACGTCACCAAGCTGGTCTTGGACGGTACCTATTTCTTTCTTTAGACGATCGTATTCGTTAATCATACCCATATCACCTGCATAACCAGAAAAGTCTTTGATTATTCTGGTCCCTTCTTTAAGAAGCTCAATGACTCGTCTTTTGCGTTCTCTGCTTATTAAAGACGGAAGACGATAATTCATATCCGCTACTGCTTTATCATGTATGGAGTTGATTAAAAACATCTCTCTTTCATCCCCTGCGAACTCAGTAAGAACCAAAAGGAACTTACTTATCAGGTATTCGTTTTCTTCTACGGTAAGTCTCATACGTTTCTTTTTTTAATATACTGACTGTTCTTCCTTTACCTCTTGTTCTTGATCTTGATTGTTCGTAACGTCTTCCACAGTATAGAGCTTGGGCGGCGTCGGCGGCTGGTTGGGGTTCACGAACTTCGTCCCTCCCTCCCCGTACATCCATCCATGCCCCGGCAGGATCTCTGGGTGGATTGTATTAGTAAGCTCTTCCATACTAACTTGCCTTACCTTCAGTATATGATGAAACACCAGTCCGGCTGTCCTGAATGATGTTTTGTTTTCAGTTTTAAACCGGTCAAGAGTCTGATACCAGTCTTTCCCAAATATCATATACTTATCCAGCCCGTACCTACGAGGATTGTGCAAACCTATCATTAACGTACATAACTGACCCAGCGTATCAGATTGGTAAAAATCAGAAAGACGCGGAGGCTGCTCTTGTGGGCTTTTTATCCTTCCTTCTATCTCTCTGTTGAATTGGGATATGATGAGGAAAAATATGTTTTTATATACTAATTTAGCTTCGTTCATAACCGCCACCAAATCATCTATAGCCGACTTAGGATCTAACCCCATTCTTTTTATCAAAGCAATATGATCGACTTTAAATATTATAAGACGTTTGTCTTTATGTTTGGTAGCTATATGATACACAGCCGCCTCAAACTCTTTTACCGTACACGGAGCATCGATGTATATTATATTATTTCTGATTTCACCTTGAAGGATTTCAAACATCCTCATCTCTTCTACTGTATTAGAATCTTGCCTTCTTAATATTTCAGGAGCTCGCTTTTTCATATCCTGGCTCATTCTGCGAAGAAGAAGATCTTGAGGATTCATTTCGAACTCGCAATTAACAAGAAAATAATCTTCTGCTTGCGGGTTGATCATCGGATTCATCACATTTTCCAATATCTTTTGGGCCACATACGATTTACCTACAGATGGCCGGGCTCCTATGGCAATAGCGTGCTGAGGAAAAATACCTCCAAGCAAAGCCTCGTCAATATAATCGTATCCGGTTTTAGCGGGGATAAGCTCTCCCCGCCTGTATTTCAAGATATTCTCATACGCCTCTTCCATAACCTGTTTAGAGGTTTTGAATATCCTTCTTATATCTATCCTATTTGCTATCTCCTCGTGCATTTTTGTCACCTTTTGTATCCGATTTGGATCCCCTATTAGCTTTTACTGATTTATACCTAAGACCGTTCTTGGTATGAGAACAATCCTTGCCTTTTCTCCAGCCCTTACCCTTCTTCTTGTCCGTTTCGTAGTTTTTACGACCAAGCTCTCGGCGTTTGGCTTTCTGTTCTGGTCTGGCATTTATCTCCTTGTCCTTTTTAGCCTTTTTCTTCCTGGCTTCGGGATGAGTCCTGTAGTACTCTGTCGATCTACCCATGTGCTTATATTTTTTTTTGATGAATAATAGCACAAAGATAGGCAATTCGCTCCCTATTTCAACCTGCCGTAGCTCATATCAGGATCACACCAGACATACCCGTCTTTCTCATCATGAAGATACTCAGGACATCCTCTACATGCGCTACTTCCTGACACTATTTGATTGTTCTTATTAGGGCACTTATCTCCAGGCTTATGCCATTCTATTCTCGAACCTGATCGTTCTTTGTTTGCATGACAGAACTGAAAGACTTTTCCCATCGTCTTCTCGCCAAACATACCTATATGTGTGTACTCTTCCGGTATAGCGAGAAATTCAGATAAATCTTTATACATCCTTTTCCGTTCCTCCGGCGTAGACCATAGTCTGTCAAGTTCGGCATGGACTCTTATCTTAAGAGACCTCAGTGATGGCTCCGCAAGCCGACCTTTAGCTTTTCCCTTATTCGGTCCTGATTCATGAACACCGACATAAGCATTGCATGGTTTACACATCATAACCATACCTAAGCCTTTTCTGCTATATATTTTATCGGCATTGACCAGCTCGGTTTCCCTTCCGCAATAAGGACAAATTTCGCCTCTTAAAACCCGTTGTTGGCGCTCATTAAGTTCCATACCCTATTCTTTTGTTTTTCTTTAAACTTTTCATACAAACTGCTTTCAGTTTCCATTTCTGAGATCTCTACCTCTACGTCCTCTCTTTTGAAAATTACTTTCTTGGCTGTCGGATACGCACATTTAGAGATACGAATAGCATTACGAATAGCATAAACAAAATACGTTTCTGGTGACGATTCGATCACCACTACCTCATTTAAAGTGTTTTTGTAATTTTCCATATTATCTACTTGCTTCAATTATATAACCCGGATGATCTTCGCACGCCTCTTTATATTCGATAAGAAACTTAAGAAATGAATCATAAGACCCCCATCCATTTTCTGGCTCGTATTTCAAAAGATTTTTTCTCTTGGAGATCATAATGCATATACCTTTTGTAAGTACATTCTTCATCTCATTGGTATATATTTCTCTATACAATTCTTCTGGTCTCCAAACATAATCGTACAGCGTTTCTTTATTTTCTGATACGAATATCCTTTGTGCCATCTTGTTCATGTTGTGGGTGATGTTTGCAACCCATCTACAATCCTCTTCTTTCTTCTTACTTTTAATATAAACGTCCAGGCTCATACTGTTTTTCTTTTACCTTGTTACTAATTATCAAATCTGCCACATCATCTCCGTCTCCTACATTTTCAACATTTTGAAGATAGTCCGATACTTTTATCCTTGACTTCATCATCATCCCATCTATCTTTTTACTCCATGTCTCAAATGCTTGTCCTTTGTCCGGAAAAGCTACGGTCTTTCTATCTTTTAAAACATCTATCACTTCCGGCCTTAGATTCTGCAACCCACCAGTAGCTACAAATAACTCATCCGGTTTATTCACAGCGCATATAATAGCCGTCTTTTCTGATTCCACCAAATTAACCACCTTATCCGGATACTGGCTTAGAAGATGCTCTCCGAACAGGCATTGTCTAAACAAGAAGTCTCTTGCATGCAACGAGTGATAAAACATAACATGAGGCCGCTCATTGTCGCCGTCTTTTTCCTTCACTCTTTTTACATCAATCTCATTCCCCTGGCCGTCGGTTTTTATATAAAAGTCCATGATCTTGCCGGTTCTGCATACAAAATCTTTGTCTATCTGCCAGAATATACAACATCCTTTCCATCCCCATAAGTCCATTGTTCCTACATGATACCTCCTGAATACATCAGACACCCTTTCTTTTCCCCATAGAGATGATAAAAATCTAAATACAGTGTTTCTATCGTCTGGAACTACAGTCCTCTCAAACTCGCTAAAAGGTATGTAATTTACAACGTCAGGATTTACAGGAGGGCGATAAGCTCTTATACACTTGTTTCCTGAAATCCAAAGATCTTTGTCACCTACATCCTTACCAGTAGGTCGTTTATCGTAACCGCAAGTCCGTTCATGATCGCATCTTCCGAACTCGTTGCCAACAACCTGACCTGTTGCCACATCAATATAAGGAGTGAGGCACCGGCTTTTTCCGCAAGCCGGGCAGGTTAGCTTCAGTCGGCTCCTTCCGGGCCTGCGGTCAAGTTGAAACCGAGGTACGTTTTCGTATCTTCTGAAATCAAGCATTTTGAACTCCTCTCATTGCTTCTATGATTCTATCTGCTATAGTTATAGACCATGACACCACATCTGGTACATATACTCCGCAATCTATCTCTCCTTTTCTATGCAGTGTTTTGATAAACTCAATAGAATAAGCCTTATAACAAGATCGAATCTACGTTGTTCCCAGTCTACGTCTTTGTTTTCATCATCCACAGGAAGGGTATCGAGATAATAATTTAAACTCTCATTTATCACACTTCCGTTACTGTCATAGAATTGTATTTTGTCATAGTCGCTTCTTATAGTTGAGCCGCTGAAGGTAATTATGTCTATTATCTCCCCGGTTCTTCTAATTTTTCTTTTCATACTCTTCTTGTGTTTCTAACCAGTATAGGCATTATCACATTAACAGTCTTGCCATATTTCTCGTAAGATGTGAGTATGCATATTGCATACTTATCCCCTATTTTCAAATCTTTCGATAATCTTAATCTTGAACCCCTTTTGATGTTAATAAAATAATCACCAAAAGGATTGATACATATCGGTTTTACGATTTCCACATAATCTCCTTTAGGAATAACAATATCACTCATATTACGAATCTTTTAGACATTTCCTCAGCAATATCATATACAACAATATGATCCTCTTCATTGTAAGGCTTATTGATATTCAGCACTCCTTTTCTCACTTTGAACCTCTTGTCTTTTCTAAGGTGATTCAACATCCCTTGTTGGAACACACAGTCCGCCTTTTCAAGTGCTACACTATCTTCTGTCCATTCTTTCAGCGTATATCCTTTACTGCTCGTGCTTTTTGGAGAAAAGTTCATAATACGCGCATCAATTCCGTACCATGCTTTAACCATTCTTCTTTCAGCTTCTAATTGGAATGCGTATGATTCCCATATTCCTCCCGATTTAAAGTCAAGAATGACCACTTCTTCCTTCTCCACTTCTCTTACCTCCTTTTTCGGATCACCTTTTTTGAACTGCCCTGTAGCCCTTTGATATACGGCTCCAAAATAACCTTCTTCTTTGTACTTGAATGTCATTTTAACCATCGCATCTATCGGCGTAGCTACCAAATAATCTTCTAATGATAATATTCTTTCAATCATCATCGGCTTAACCTTATACTCCGAACAAAACTTAGCAAACTTCATAACCCTAACAATCATATCGTCAAGATCATCTATGCTGTTAAAGAATCGGTCAAGATTTTTCTTCGATATCTTAAGCTTCCCTTCTTGTACGGTTTTAACTATAAAACTTCGATTTAAGACCATATCTCTTCCAATTAGATACAATCCATATAGGTAATGCATGATCGTTCCTTTATCGGCTTCATACTGCGCCATCTCTTCCGGGTTGCGACCAAGCATCCTCATCTCCTGCTTCCATTCCTGAAGTGCTGTCTTATCATCTACGAATCCGTCTTTGATTAAGGTTGTTACCGAAGCATATATCTTGGCTGTCCCATCATCCATCTTCCTTACATAAAAACGATTGTCGTCTAATGTCAATCTTACGAATTTGGGAGTCTCAATCTTCTTTAACTCATCACAGATATAAAACGGTTCTAACGTTTCCTGATTTTCTGTAAACGGATTCGAATCCTCTTCTCCAGGGTTAGGAGCGGCTTCCTCCGCCGGAGCTTCCGGTTCCTCCTTCTGGTCCTGCTCTGGCTCAGGCGCCGGCTCTTTAACTACTGGAACCTGTCCACCTCTTTCTGCTATGTCTCTGTTCTTTATTAAAGACATAACCTCCTTCTTCAACTGCTCTGGTGTTTGGTTAGGATCTGACACCGACATCACAACATCGTTCATTCTAAACAACGTATTTCCCTCTCCTTTCACCATAGGTACAAACCCTAAATCTATTAATATTTTAATCTTTTCTTCTATCATACCTATCAATTATTTCAATAATCAACCTACCTCTTTCCTTGATCATTCCTCTGCTTTCCATATCCAGTACCTTCTTTACCGCATACTTCCACACAAAAGGAAATTCTGTTTCAAGTTTATCAAATTCCATCCGGTCAAGATACATGTCGAATACCGTATGCTCCGATTCATGAAGGAAAACTATATTATCCCTGCAAGTAGCAACTGACTTATATATCCTTTTCGGAAGTATGTGACAGACGTTACATACTGTAGGAAAATGAATAGCCTTACCGGTCATAGACATCCGACTATTATTTAACTCTTCCAGCATAAGACGAAAAAACCCGGATAAATCCGGGTTCTCTAACTTTTTCTTCTTGCTGCTGTTTTTAATGGATGTAATTCTGTCTTTTTTCTTCGGAGTCAACTCTTTACTCCTGCAAGCCTGGCATAAGCCATGACTTCTTATCATCACTTTTCGTCCGCATCTTTCGCAGACGTACAATTTCTTTTCCACTCTCTATATTTCAATACAAGTGATATAATTGAAAAGGATACTGCCGTTAAAGATAACGTATATGGTAAGTTCATTAACCATCTCGGTACTTCTTCGGTCTTAATCACTATCAACAAAGTAGCACCTGCTACTACCAATAATACAATTACCGTCGCAAGTGCTACACGGGAAACAACATCACTCATCAGTTTTCTTTTCTCCCAATTTTTCTACACCTTTTTGCAGATCGTATTTAAACACTTCAATGATCTTTGTTTCAGCAATAGACTCGCAATTCCAGTCTCCCAACGTACCCTGCATACCTTTAGTCAACACAGCTTCGGCGTCTTTAGGATTGCCGGCTTGGACATACATATAGCATGGCGTTTTCTTTTCTTTACCTTTCTTTTCATTCAGTGTAATGTAATTTACCTTACACTTATACCAGTACTCAGCTTCTCCGTTGAAGAAGATTTCCGACACTTTAATAGGGTTAATTTTTACAACCTCGAAAGAATTGTACAAATCTTTAAAGATTTCCAACGATCTTGATTCTGCCTCTGTATAAGACAAGGCATCCACCAAATACTTTTCAGTTACTTTCTTTTTTTTGCCGTTCTCGATATTATCAATCTCGGCTTTTACCGTAATTTCAAACCAGCGATTCATTGTATTAATATTTAATTAGTTGATTTCTTTCCTTTCTCTATACTGTTTTTAAATCTTTCAGAACACCACTGCAAAACGTCCATCATCATCATCTCATTATTAGATAAGATACCTTTTATAACTAACGCCAATTGATGCTGTGACATTCTTTGGCTCATATCAAATCTTCTTTCCTCTTCATTTACTATCGTAGCCACGAAATACTTACATCCCTCTAAGTGCGTCAGAGCCTCAATCATAGCTTCTTTTATCTCTTTTTCTTCCATCCTGTTTGTTTTTTTTTGGACAAAGATATGTCTTTTGATAATAAAAAAGATTCAAAATGATTTAATTTAGCTTAATTGCTGCTATTTTAATTCGTCAGGTATAGGAACTGGTATAGACATGTCGAACTTTTTTTCTGATAAACACCTCTGTTTCTTCATTGAATGGATAGGCCTCCTTGATAAAATTCATAGCTACCTCCATGTCGCCATCTGCTATATCCTTATACCTCTCAAAGATGCCAACCATGTCGTTGTTATATGAACGCTCTTGTTTTATATTGTACACGTATTTCAATACCCTATCTTTGATTTCATTGGCTTTTTTCACGGTGTCATTGAAGGTATTTATACTTGTCAATTCAGGGTTTTTATTTTTCTCATCTATCTTATTAAACTCTTCCTCGCTATATCCTGTTTCTCCTTTAACAGCCGGGCAAACACCCTCCTTCATGATCCAAAACTGTTCATACGATCCTGCCAGATATCTCGATTCTGTTTTAAATGCATTATACTTGACAAGCAAATTAGCCACCTCAGTTGCACCTTCTATGGTTCTAAAACCGATGCCGATATCTCTTAATACAAATAATGGAACTCCTGTTTTGGGGTACGAAATTTCTTTTTTGTTCTTTATATTCCAGTTTTTAGCTTCAATTGGAATACCTTTATTAGCAAGCTCTTTGTCTATATACAGACTTATGTCTTCGTCTGTCAATGCCACAATCTCATCTCTGCTTAAATCAAAAACTGTTTTCATTTTTCTTTATTTATTAAATTAAACAACTTACTCCTTTGTTCAGGCTCCGTATATTCTACCCATATATCGGCTGCCACATTTCTAAGAAATTCCATAAAGTCTTGACGATCCCTATATTCAACAGAATCGACTTTTCTCACAAAACTTAGAATTTCCTTTAACATCTTATTGTTTTCTTCAAGAAGTTCTCTGTCAGTCATAACCTTTCAAATTTTCTTCTTAAGCCCTTACCCGCCCAGATATCATGTCTTTTTCTTGATAAGTCTTTGCTGCTTTTTCAATATCTTCTCTCTTCATAATTTTATACTTTAATCTAACACTCCAATAAAATCATCGGGAGTTATATATCCTGCTGATTCCATACAGTCTATAATCTCATTCGCATTCATTTCTGAACAGTTCCATTCAAGCATGATTTCATTTCCTGGAGTCATGCTCAAGTTAGGCTCAATATCTCTAAATCCTGAGAAAGCAAGATGTTTCCAAATGGATTGCAGTGCAAGGTCTGCTTCATTTTGTTTGTTTTCTGCTTTCTTTATGGCATTTCTTAATCTTTTATTCATTATCACCCTCCCCTCCTCTTCTTCTTTGCATGGGAGCAAGTCTTCGATGCATGCCCAGCACATATTATGAATATAGGTTTTACAAAGCCGCCCAAGGCTCAGTTATTTTTATATTATTACCAATCTCCGCCATCATTTGGTATTCCATCAATGATGGTTATACTATTTTCAATGTTACTGCCTCCATATTGCGTAAATTCCGGTGTGGGATTATAGTTTGTATCTCCATGCATCATTACATGTAATGTTCCGCTTGCTGAATATATCCATAATCGTTTCCCATCTTTCTTCCATTTTCTGGCAAGCCTCTTAAATGAATCAATTAGCTTGCATTCTTCTTCCGTGCATTCTATTCCGGCTTCTGTTCTGTATTTGCTCATATCTTTTTATGTTTTTTAATTCTACACTTTCTCATTATTCCCCCACCTATGGAATGGCATCTACTAATTGCTATTATCTTTCTCATAACCTATTTTAATTTTTCTTTTACACCTAATAAATAACCCGCACTGAAAACAGAGCCAATGCACACATATCACGAGCGAGTCTGCATCTTTAATTCTTTCTCGCTCCATGTACCACATTATTGCCGGAAGCAGAAAAAATACATCACTAATCTTACTGTAGCCGACAAAGCGTTTATCGTTGAAGTATAAATCATTCATAACTTTTTAAAGTTTATCTATTATTTTGTCACCCATTTCCTGCCATTTATTACTCACGCTTATAACCAATCCTATGACAGTGAATGATAATAACAACGTAAAAATAAGCCATAACAGAAAGCAGATAAAAACACATACATACCTCATGATTTTTTTAGTTGTTAGATAAAAGCAAAATCGGTTCATTTGACTCCGCAATTGCTTTTATTTGTTCTGGATTGATAAAACTCTTAACTTGTTCGCTTATATTACAAATGGACTTGATCATATCAACGAATAATTTCGAGGTACATTCATTACACTCCACTTCCATTACCTGTTTATGTCTATTGTATGATATGCTCGTTACACAATTCAGCCAGTGCGCATAAGTTCCTTTTTCTGTATTTAACCTGCCGTATTCTACTTTTGTCTCTCCATTTCCATATTTAATTACTCTTTTTAGAAATGGTTTTGCATAAATACTAAAACCGAAAGGTTCGGCATTTAAAGCATCTAAACGAGAAGTTCCATCTCTCCATTCTCCATTCTCATAGTTCCCTGTCCATTCCACAGAGGGGTTAGGAACAATGTCTCCGTTTTGTCATAGGCAAATGAACAGAGAGTTTCTAACTGATACTTAATAACAGGTACTTCTTCTACTATTTTATAACTCAAACATCTCTTCAGAACTTTCCTGATTTGACTCACCAGATCAGAAAATGATGTGCTATTGAAATATCCTTCGTTACCTAATCTGTTTGTAGGTAATTTGATCCCATAAGAACGAATCTTATCCACATCTTCTTTTGATAAAGTAGTGGTAACCACTCCTTTTTTGGTGATATTCACTTTAACAGTTACAGATAAACTGTTGTTATCATTCTTTTCCGTTATATTTAGTGTTGTTAATACTGCCATAATCAGATCTTTTTAAAATCAATTTGAATAAATATAATGCATTCCTGCTTCATATACCTTATGTACATCAGGGTCATTCTTGTCTTCCGGTTCCAATTCACTCTCTTCACAAGTATAATCCCATTCAGAGTTGTAGTACATATCCTCGTCTGTTTTCTCCAAGGAACAATCTTTCATTAGATTCATATTTTCTCCCCATACTGCAACTTCTTGTCGTTGCTCTTCTTCTGTCATAAGAGATATTTTGTCTTTCAATTCTTTCCAGGTCATGATTTTTAAAAGATGATTAATAGTTTATTCTACATCAAAAAGTTGATCTAACACCAATAATTCGGCATCCATATCTTCGTCTTTCAGAAAACGAACTTTTATATTCCCGAATTTAGATGTCTTAAACAAGATGTAGGGGTTCATGTCTTCGGCAGTCACCGGCTTATATTCCTTAACCTCCGACATCTTGAGATACCAGTCGCCTATTTTTACAAATTCGGAGAAGACAGAACACAGATGCGCTTTTACAGACAGTATTTCCCTTTTATCTTTAAAGGGTATAATTTCCTCCTTCCCTCTTATCCTGATTGACAAGAAAGGACGAATGTTATCTGTTTCATTTTGAAATTTGAAGCCTGTTATGGCTTGCTTGGGGATTCTTCTTCCCATTAATATAAAATAGCTCATTGTGATAAGTGATTTTGTTTTATATCAGGTAAGTAATTTGTAATAACATCAAGTGATATCCATAACTCTGGCTCTATGCTGTTTTTTATTCTATCACTGAAAAGAGAATTATCATCACAATCACAATGAGAGATTGTGATATAACAATCTTGATAATCCCACCAATGAGCCGATTTAAAATCGTCTCCTCCATTCCAAAACCCTATTCTTATACCTCTTGGGTTGAAATCTTCATCTATCCAACTTGGGTGATAAGCCAACACTTCTTCTCCCTCTGAAGGTTTTTCCTCTTTGAATTTCTTCCAGTTCATCTCACCTTTAATTAGTTAGACACAAATGTACAAGTTTTATTAAGATACCCTTCTGTCATCTCTATGAAATTCACACAATCTAATTTACTTAATTTGTAAATCAATGCCGGATTGTGTATTATGGCTATAATTTGTGTTTGTGGTTTATGAAATGACAATACATTGTGAATCTGCATTATGTTGTCAATGTCAAGGTTCCTGTCTGGCTCATCCATGAGAACCGTGTACTCAAAACTGCTTTCTGTTAATGTTATGCAGTTCCTTCTATAATACTTCAACAGGTTGTCAATTCTTTTAATCCAAAATGCATTTGATTTTTTCTTGTATTCTGCAAGATCTTGCATTGGAAACGCATAATCCTTTTGGCTGAACATTAAATTGAAAAGTGATTCCAATGATAACACCACTTTTTCCCCATAAGATTTTTGAATACTATTCGCATACAAATCGAAATTGCTGATGTTTTTTAATACACTATCTCGATTTGTCTCCGTTGACGGCAATAAACGGAATACTTTCCCTATATAATCGGATGATATATCAATCCCATCAAGAACCTTGTCATCATCATCAAATATAGGTGGAAAATCCAGCGCCTCAGCCGGCATTTCAGAGCACATGGATTTCTCGCACAACGCATACATTGATATGATGTTAAGCAAAGTTGATTTTCCACTACCGTTTTTCCCTATAATCACATTCACTCCTGGCTTGAAAATAAATTCTCTGCCATTTTCAAACGCTTCTATGTCAGAAGCATATTCAAAAGGAGTTTTTGTGTTGTCTTTTATTTTTACTAATGTTATCATATGTAATCCTTTTTAAAAATCAATTACCGTCCGAACCCTGCCACTATTGTACTTGTAGTTGTAGCTCGTGATGCCATTGGAGAAGCTCACAAACCATGCGCTGCCCTGGCTGTACTCGGTACTGGACCAATACCACGCCGAGGAGAGGGGAGATGCCGAAACATAAGCGAATGCTTTGTTTAGTTCGTCCATATAATGGGCCATTAAATTTAATTGACCAAGAGATGGTATATACTCGCCATCTTCCAGCAGATTTCTCAATTTTGGATTTCTGACTACAAGGCGTTCCGTATTGCCGCGTCCATTAATGTCAAACAGCGCATCACATTCACATTCGTAATATGTCTCACTTCCGGATTCTTCACGGCTATCATCGTCAAGCAATTGTATGATATCATGCTCCGTCAGTGAGATTGCAAATGACATGTATCTGTGCTTCAACCCAATGTATCGTACACAACCTTTGGAGTTATCGCCGGTAAACGGCTCTACATGTCCGTCTTTGTAGATTATATACAGTCCGTCAGTTGACTCTTTCTTATCCTCTTCGGATGGTACTCTGTTTTCACATGTACATTTCTCACTTTTGGATCTTACGATTATATTCAACTCATTTAATACATGATCCCTGATGACGCTCTCGCACGTTTTTCTTACAAAATCATGATCTCTTCGTTTGAGTTCATCATTCACCATGCATCTGATCCAGTTTTCTATCTGGTTGTCACCTCCATATGTATTAACCATGTACCGTTTTACGTGTTTCTCCAATAACGGCTCTATGTTTTTGATTATATCTTCTTTGGTAAGGTGAAGTTCATTTAATATACAGTTCCTTACTGCCTTGTATTCTTTACTTGTGCTCATGATATGCCCATTTAATACTGTGAATCATATTTTCTTTCTCTCCCGCTGTCTTCCCCTATAGGATTATCCCATCCGTATTTTACAGCCGTAGCTTTAAATAGAGGTAGCCCGTAAAATCCATAATCATCCTCATCCCAGTCTTCAAGACCTTCTTCCAGAATGTAGTTCCACATCATCACACATTCAAACATCAAACTGGCTGATATTCCTCTCTGATTTAATGCCTTTTCAAAACCGAATCTCACGTCTTCTTCAAGCTGTTTCAGGACATTTTCTCTGGTAAATTCAACTACAGTACTGTTCCACTTTTCCTCGTTGTCATATTCTTCATTCGGCTCCATACCGAAATCCTTTATCATGCTATATGGAACAAATTTAGCCAGTCTATTAAAATCTCTACCGTCTAAACATTTTGATGTTAATTCTTTAAGTTGTTCTAATGTTTTCATAAGCAATTTTGTTTTATAGGTTAATCCCATCCTCCAGTAGTGTACAAAGATACATCTTCCTCCTCTACATTTACACCTTTAAGAGCCTGTAGAAGTTTTTTCTTTGTCTCCCGGCACATATTGTAACCATATCCTTTATACCGATATGAGCGCTCCCATGTGCTTACCGGAAAAGGAATATTTTCGTCAATTACCAGCCTCTTCATATGAAGATGTTCGAAGAATTTCTCATGATAGAGTAGCTTATATTCGTATGCTACTATGCTTGCGGATGAGAATGGAAAATAATCATCTTCCTTTTCTTCGTATTTAGGCTCCTTATAGTAAGCCATTTTTGCCACAGTAAAATCGAAGCTCCTAAGAATCTCTTTCGGCTTTCCAAACTCTGACTCTATGAACTCTACCCATACCTTTTCTCCCTCTTTCTGGAATGCGCATACCTTCTTATTTCTATATTTAAATTTCCATCCTTCTTTCTGATGTTTTTCATCATTGAACAAATCAACAGCCTCCTGAAAATCGCTTTCGCTTTCAAAGAAAATATCAATGTCTTTTACTCTTTCTCCGGAAAGGATATTCTTAAAACATCCACCAGCTATGAACCCCTTGTGACCTTCCATATACTTGTCAAGCCATCTTATTTGCCAGAAATTATCTGGAGTATCTATTACAAAATTGTTCATATTGTTTGTATTTTACTATTACCAAGCGAGATAAAAATTCCGCTTTACGATAATACAATGAGTGTAATTATTCAGGTCGATTCCGTTGTCCGTAAATGTATCCAGGACCCGTTTTTCCACGTATTTGAGTTTTACTGTTATCCCCTTCTTAAACACTTCTATTAACTTCTCATTGCACTCAATAGGTCCAATAAAACAGTACCTATTTGAAGGACTGTCTGATATACAATATGTCTGACATCCTAACATGTTGCTTAAAATATTCTCATACATATTTTCTATATTTTACAATTTTTAGCTATGTTACTTAATTCAGCGGTCATTATCAAATCTGATAGTGATCGCCCCGCATGCACATTTTTGAATAAATTTTATCTTTAATAATTTTCTCATTAGAGTTATCCTCTATTTACTTTTTTCTTTATTTCTTCCGCGATCTCTTCTAATGTTGTTGGAGATAAATAATCATCTATCCTCAACTCTCTTACATAACCTAAGCAATCCAAATCTTTAGCATCCATCTCCTGCTTCTCTTCGTCGACCCACCTTAAAGTGCCATTTTCTCCACATTCCGGGCATTTATCTGCCCCACACGGAAGAAGCATTTGCGCCCCACATAAGACACATCTTACCCAGTCTCCGTGCTGCACCCCTTCGTATGTTCTTGTTTTCATATTTGTCATTTTATCATTTACAACTTTCACTTCTTCGCTCCACAAACGTCTCTTATATATCGGAGTGATGCCGATCAGAATACCACTATCTTCACCCCAATACTGAAGTGTTTTGGACTCAATTTTATGATGCAATTCCTGTATTCCTCCTTTGTTTCTGTCATAAGGATAAAAATCAGATAATTTTACCATTTTCATTTTTCTGGATTTTCAGTAGTTCCTAAAAGACATTCATTACCCTCAAAATGAATACAATAATCCCATAATGTTCCATTGGAACATTCGTACTTATAAGGCAATCCATTATAATCGTCCACAATTTCCCTTGCAAACAAACTGATATTCCATTTTTTATTTCCTTCTTTTCTTACCAGCACTTTGTCAAACGGCTTAAAATCATATTTCAGCTTTTCTTCAATCCCGAAGAAGCGTTTCAGATACTCTTTAGCTTCAGGTTCTTTGCTTGCCTTTAATGCGTCAACCAACTTTTGTCTTTCGGATTCAGTGGCAAATCTGTATTTTTCTATCTGATTTTCCCAAGCAGATAAACCATCTTCTATTTTAAGAATACCTTTTTGATTTAAAGAGGCATAAAAAGACGTTAAATATTTCCCATGTGTATTTAAAATAAAGATATAGCTACCATCTTTATTACTTAACACCTCTCCATCTTTAAACGTAGTATATTCTGGAACTTCAAGAAGGAGTCGATTTGCGCTGCTAAGTGCTTTTCCTGTAGCAGAAAACCAGTCTGCCGATACAGAAATCGAATGAATTACAACCAATAACGGACAATTTGACGAATTGTCTTCATATACGATTTCTGCTCTATTTTGTCCTTTCTCTGTCACAATACGACCTGCTATTTCCCCTTCTCTTATTCTCTTCGCCGTTTCTAAATCAAACGGTATTGTCACCATTTTATGTTCCATAATCTTATTTGTTTTAGTAATTATATACTATTTTACGACATCTATGTTGTAAAACATACGGATGATAATTAATCTCATATTCTTCTTTTCTAACTTTGTTTCACTCAATCGAATCACTAAGTCCCTTGTTTCGGACAAGACGGTTGAGTAAAAGAGGTCTTTGATATAAGGTTCCATCTTGAAAACGTAAGATGGGTAAAATCAAAAACGTTTTGTTCGGTAAAAGAATCCGGTGATCTCACTTTTGAGCAACCGGTAGAGGGTATTGGTGATACCCAGTATGATGCTTCGTACAAATGTATATCATTTTTCATCTTTGATATAAAATGGTGTATAATCGCCTTAGTTCCTAAAAATGTTTGTTAGTTCCTAAAAGATGTTCGTTCCCTTCGTATGGGATACACTGACTAAATGTTACGCCTCCCAAACATTCATATTCGTCATATGTTCCTGATCCTCTGGAGAATAAATGCAATTTCCACCTCTCTTGGTTAGTTCTTCTCACCAGCACTCGTTCAAATGGTTTGAAGTCGTGTTTCGGCATCTCATCTAATAGATGCTCATATTCACTTAAATATCTTTTTATTATATTTATTTTTCTACTGTCTTCGGCTTTTATAATCTTTTCTGCTAAAAATTTCTTCTCTTCTTCTATAGCCTTTCTTACATTCCGATTTTTATCTCTGTCATACACATCAGTCCATAATGTGCAACGATCAAACTCAAGATCTCCATATGTTGTCATTCCGCATATACTTCCCATTGCCCCTTCGGTAATAAGTCCATCATATATGAATTGACATCCTTTAGTGCTTGTTAATATATCTCCTTCCTTAAAATACGCTCCAGCCTCTACCCTCAATTCCAGAGTGGTATCGTCAAGAGCACAACCTTCTGTGTTAGCATATATAGCGCTTATTCCATATTCATCTTTTCTTACAAAAAGTAAATTATAAGGACCTGCACAGTCTTTCGACTCATATACAAATTCTATTTCAATATTACCAATTAATACTGAACCTTCTATTTCTCCGCTTTTAATTTTTCTCGCCGTATTTAAATCAAACGGAACAATAATTGAATTTTCCATATTTTTCTTAGGTGATTATATACAACTTTGCACCATCTATATAAAACAGAAGCCGGATAATGATTAACGTATATCCGGCTTCTGTTTTATATGGTTAAAATTCTTTTTCGTTACCACCTTTTTTAGAGGTGGTTTTATCAAAAAGAGGGTCGTTAGGATCTGTTTTGGGATTATAGCTAAATATGCCTTTAGCTATTCTCTTCATATCTTCTTCTATGTTTGGATCTCCACATTCTCCCCTCATTATCTCGTCATACAACTTATCTTGTACTGGTAAAGCCTTATCTAACATTTCTTTGAACTTATCCCAATTGTAGTCTGAAGCCCTTCCCAATGCCTCTATTGCAGCTAAATGTTCTTTTAATTTAGGCTTTCCAAGATCCTCTGATAAGAATTGATGATCTTTTTTAGGTTTATACCCTTTCTCGTTTTTAGGGTTTCTTATCTTAAGTTCTTCAAGAACTCCCGGTCCAAGTCTTTTATAAACAATATCATTGATCCACTGACCAACAACGGCGGGCCTCTTATGTATATTTTCCCAATCCCATCCCCTCATCTTGTAAATCATTTCAAAAAAGCTATCATTAAATGTTTTCACCCATTTACTTGCTTCCTCTGTAAGGAATTGATTTAGGAATTTCTGTAGTTCGTCTTTCGCCCTATTTTTGTCTTCTTGATACCCTGTGGCTTCATCCACTAATGCTATGATACCAACTTTCGCGAGTGCTCTAACAATTATATCACATCTATTTATGACTGTTTGTTGATTGACACCTAAAGATGTTTTTTTGCTTAATGCACAATCTCTGGCATTAAGCATGATTTCGCAAATATCAGGTAATATTGTAGCTTCATAAGCCATTATTCTTCTATATCCTTTAAAACAAGGAAATGACTTATCTTTTACCGATAAATAACCATTTGGAATACAGTCGCTTATAGCTTTGGAGGATAGTATTTTTACTAATTTTGTACCCGATCTATCATTAGGATCGTCAAGTCCTAAAACGTTTTGCATTCCGGTAGTAGATAGGACTCTTCTACCATCCTCCAAAACGTAACAAGGAATTTTTAAACCATTGAGGTCTAATTCTCCTTCGTACTTGATTTTATTATCTATTTTTTCCATTGCATTAATTAATTTGTGAATACCTTAATCGTCGTTTGGTATTCTGCAAAAATACATCGAATCTTTCAGATTCCGATAGATGTTTCGTGTTATATCTGAAAGATTCGCAATCTACATATCTTTGAAGATGTTTTCTCGACACCCAGAAATGGGTTCCAGAAATCATTTTCTTCAAATGGCTCCAATATCCTTCGATTGTGTTTGTTGATCTTCTGCCTATTACATACGCTCCCTTTTTGTGATATACTTTTTGATGATCAAACTTTTCTTTGTCGATCCCGTTATACGCATACCATTCGTCAGAATATATGGTAGAATTAGGGTGAACGGTATTGTATATCAAAGGAAGTAAGGTTTTACCTTTTGTGTCTGTAACGACATAAGCGACAACAAATCCTTCTCGTTGGAGTGTCCCAAACACAGGGGTTTTATCTTTTAAAGATCTCCCCTGTGCATCTTTAACTTTATCCTTACTATGTCTGTTCTTGTTTTTGCCACCAATATAAGTTTCATCCACTTCAATCTCGCCTTTCAAACACGGCTCTTTTATTTCAATACTAAAACAATTATGAATACGTTGAAGCATAAACCAAGCCGTTTTCTGTGTTACTCCCACGATTTTAGACAACTGTAAAGATGATACTCCTCTTTTCATTTCAACAACAAAATAACAAGCCAGCATCCATTTTCGTAATGAGACTTTCGAATTTTCAAAAATCGTTCCTGTACGAACATTGAAATATTTACCCGTATTTTTACACTTGTATCTATTTCCTTTGCATTTATACACCTTAGATTCCGGATCAAAAGGAGAAACAACGTGATCTCCCCACCTTTCTTTTTCAAGAAAGGCTATACACGCTTGCTCATCAGGGAACAATTTTGAAAATTCAGGAAGTGATTTAAAATCGAACATACTTCTTATCTTTATATTGGATTATAAAAATACAAAAATATATTCATATAACCAACTAAAAATCAATTAAATTCATCGAATATCTGATTTTGAATTATTTTTTTTGTTGTTAAATTTCTGATTCTTTTCTATTTTTGAGGATTGTCTAACTTAATAATACTAATATCATGGAAAATAGAGAAATAACATTTTTATCCCATTATAGATATGTGATAAATAATGAAGATAAAACAAAGCCAGTTGAATGTTTGGAATCAGGAGATAATCGTTCTGGTAAATTTTCTGCTAAAATAACTGTAAATTGTATTAATGTTAATTATCGTATAAAAATTGAATCTAATATGTCTCCTATAGATTATTATTGTAATGAAAATAAACGTATATTACATACATATATTGCTACATATAATATTCAAACTTCAAATCCATGTAATAAAGAAGAATTAAAAGGGCTTGTTACTGAATTTTTGTATCAGCATTTTATACATCAAGCTAGCTGGTTACAACTCAATAATGGTATTAATATTAAAAATCCACCTATGCTGTGTTTTTATTTGCATGTTTCTGATAAGATAAATACAGATTTCCCTTTGGATTTAGAAATCAGTTTTATCCAACAGAACTCTTATAGTTGAAATGAAATAGAAGTATCTATAATTGTTTTTCCATAGTTACTATGAAGTTCATTTGTCAATTTTACAAATTCCTCATGTTCTTCTTTAGAAAATTTTCTCTTATCATTTATATCAAAAAGTTCATTAAGTCTTTGTTCAATAATTTCTTTTCTGGATTCAATTGTTTTCATGTTTTTAATTTTAAAAGTGAATAATTAATTGATTTATAAAAAGAAAGCGGTGATAAACTAAGTTACCACCGCTTTTACTATCATATTGTTTCGTATTACTTTATTTTGTACATTGAGAAATCTTCAAAATCACCAGATATACAATCAAGTTTCAGCCAACCTTCTGACGCCTTTACATCATAAACAATAGGTGGCTCAGGGTCACTATCAAATACAATGACTAACCTCATTGTATTTTTATCAAAAGAGTATGTGAAAGGATCTGGGCTTTTCTTTTTGCCTTCATTGTAATATACAGTCATTACGCCTGTATCGTCATTATAAAATGTGAGTTCGAAAAATTCATCTGCGGGGAATTGCTCTCCCCATGAACCTATTAATATGCTGTTATTGTCATTATTCACATTATCATCGTTACACGAAAATGTGAATAAAAGTAGCAAGGTTAATAATATATGTAGTACTTGTTTCATGTTATTGTTAAAATTCATATCCTACCTTTATACTAAATCCGTTCATGTCACCACTTCCATCTCCCCATTCTTCATCAAATGATACCTTTTGTATAGAATATCCTATACCTAAATTAACAGCTTGTTTTTTAGTAGTCATAAACCGTACACCAATAAAAGGGTTACAATACAATCCACCTTTTTTTGCATGTCTTGGTGCTTCTTTAGTATTGAACTTATACCCTATTCTTAATGCAATAAAAGGTGATATTGGACCATTTAAGGCATATCCTCTCACATCAGCAAATATAGGTATGCTTACTGTTGAATAATCGGTCATATAGTGTATGCCGGTTCCACCTCCTACAAATAAATACTGATTGATTTGGCTTCCATACGTGAAATATAATTCTGGACCTTTGTATCCACCTGCCCAGTATCCGAGATCAATCATAAATCTACTCCCTGTCAAATCGTACTTTTCATTGGATATTTTAAATGGAATTTTAGATTCTTTCTCTTCTTTGGTTATTTTACTGATATCTTCCATAGGGTACACAAACGTACTACCATCAGAAGTGCGAATAGTAATTTGCTTGTCTGGTATCTGCTCGATAATAACCCCTTTTATAACACTTCCATTTTTTAAATGAATAGCTTCAACCATTTTGTTTTGTGAGTAAGCGCATACACTACCCAATAGAACAACTAACAATAATAGATACTTTTTCATATGAAATAATTTTGCTCTTTCTGCCTCCTTCGAAAGATTAACAAATAAAAAAAGCGCGGAGACTATTGGATATTATGACATTGAGGCTCTGGACTGCCCATCGAACAATAATACACAATAGATCCACGCCTTATGCTGGTATATAGTTTGCCCTT
>ERZ773224.555-NODE-555-length-53174-cov-7.865133_pt1 | contig 53174 bp, 80 predicted proteins | sample MGYA00580526_ERZ773224 | MGnify/ENA primary metagenome ERZ773224 (study PRJEB29015, sample SAMEA2737743) | human gut metagenome | biome: human gut; feature: human-associated habitat; material: faeces | place: China | collected 2012 ... | reverse complement strand
CGCGGCACGCAGATAACCAGCCTGCCGGAGAACCTAACCGTTGGCGGCTCGCTCGGCCTCCGCGGCACGCAGATAACCAGCCTGCCGGAGAACCTAACCGTTGGCGGCTCGCTCGACCTCCGCGGCACGCAGATAACCAGCCTACCGGACGGCCTAACCGTAGGCGGATGGCTCGACCTCAGCGGCACGCAGATAAGAGACAAGCAAAAAGGACAGCGGAAAGTCAAGAGGTTGAACGATGGAGAGTATAAGCCAGGCAAATATCTGTATGCAGATGGCATTTTGACGCACATCAAATCCACCAAAAATGTCGGTGAATATACCCTCTATATCGGCAAAATCAAAGGAAGGAATGTGGTAGGCGATGGCAAAAACTATGCTCACTGCAGCGACTTCCGTGACGGCATTGCGGACTTGAAATTCAAGGAAGCCAAAGATCGTGGCGCAGACCAATTCCGGGGCATGGACATGGATAAGAAAATCCCGTTGGAGGACTGCAAGACAATGTATCGTATCATCACGGGTGCCTGCCGTCAAGGGACAGAAGCCTTTGCGGAGCGCCTGCGCTCCGCTGGTAAGCTGCAAGACAGCTACACCATCCGAGAGATGATAGAGGTAACGAAAGGGCAGTACAACGCCGAGAGTTTCGCAAGATTTTGGGAGGAATGAGCATGAACCCATACGATATCCCGGATAGGCCCATCCCGAGCTGGGTGGATAACTACGATGATAAGCCGCACATCTGCCCGGAGTGCGGCTGCGAGATCAACGAGACAATTTACATTAAGGACGGCATGGTCATTGGCTGCGAAAACTGTGTTAAGCGGTTTGACGCCAGCGATACGGATGCTGACAGGTACTTTGAATAAGGAGGATAACATGGTTAAATTCAGACCGCTGCGAGCGGACGAGGTTGACCTGCGGGTTGACCGCTATACTTCGAGAGGGGCTGTGCTCCTCTGCTACAAGGACGCGCGATGCGACATGCGCATTCTGGACGAGACGGTTGGCGCTGAAAACTGGCAGCGGGAGCATTACGAATGCAAAGGGAACCTTTTCTGCCGTGTCGGTATCAAAACGGATGACGGATGGGCATGGAAAGCTGACTGCGGAACCGAAAGCTACACCGAAAAGGAAAAGGGCGAAAGCTCCGACAGTTTTAAGCGCGCCTGCTTTAATTGGGGGATCGGTCGCGAGCTCTACACCAAAATCAACATTGTTGTCCCGATGAGGACGCAAAAGAACGCCAACGGAAAATATGAGCCTGCAGATAGCAATGACAAGTGGGCACGGTTCACGGTAGCGGAGATGGAAGTACACGGCGAACAGATTACATATCTGACGGTCGCAGACAAAAACGGCAACATCGTATTTAGTTTTGGTCAACCGGGCGATGCCGGAGAGGACATCACGGAAATCTGCGCTGACTGCGGGAAACCGATTGTCCCAATCACCAAACGAGACGGGTCTACATGGTATGTCCGGGAGATTGTCCAATACACCGAGAAAATGTTCGGACGGCATTTGTGCGGTCCGTGTATGAAAGCCGCAAAGGAGGCCGAAAAGAGGAATGAAAACAAGGCTCCGGTTTGATTCTGCCGACTGGACAAGAGACCGGAACGGCTACGGCATCACCCTGTATACCAAAGATGCCGCAGCCGCACAGTCCTTCCTCGACAACATGGAGATTGGAAAAGCCTATGCCGCAGAGTTGTCCGAGGTCAAGAATAGGCGGTCACTCGATGCCAATGCGTACTGCTGGGTTCTTATCGGCGCCTTATCCGAAGCGCTTGGAAGACCGAGAGACGAAATCTACCGGCACTATGTGCGGGAGATGGGCGTGAACACCATCGTGTGCGTCAAGTCAGACGCAGCAGACAATATGCAAGAGGCGTGGTGCAAGCATGGGATTGGCTGGGTGACAGACGCTTTTCCAAGCAAGCTGCCCGGCTGCACCAATGTAATCCTCTACTACGGTTCAAGCTGCTATGATACGAAACAAATGTCCCGACTGATTGACCTCATCGTAGAGGACTGCAAGGAGCAGGGCATCGAGACAGCAGCGCCGGCAGAGCTGGCCTTGCTAAAGGAGGAATGGGGCAAATGAAAAACGAATGGGGAGCAGAGCTTGACCGAAACGGTTACGCTCCGAGCATCGTGCAGGCCGACACATCTAAGTGCTTTTTGTGCCAGCGCTCCGGCGTAAAGCTCGACCGGCACGAAATTTTCGGCAACGCCATGCGGAACAAAAGCAAGCGCATGGGGCTTTGGGTGTCCCTGTGCCACGAGCCGTGCCACCTGACACACGCACACAGCTGTGCCGAGGTGATGGATTGGCTGCACCGGCTGGGCGAGCAAGCCTGTATCGACAACTACGATTTCACTATCCCGATGTTCCGGGAGGAATTTTACACGAACTATTTGGAGGAAACAGATGAAGGTATTAGTGGCCTGTGAGGAAAGCCAGGAGGTTTGCAAGGCTTTCCGGGCAAAGGGGCACGAAGCGTACTCCTGCGATATACAGGAGCCGTCTGGCGGGCACCTCGAATGGCACATACTGGGGGACGCTTTAGCGGTTCTTACCGGCGGCACCATTACCACCATGGAGGGCACCCGGCACGAGATCGGCAAGTGGGATTTGCTGATAGCGCATCCTCCCTGCACCTATCTTACCGTCTCGGGAAACCGCTGGTTTAATGTGGAGCGGTACGGAGACGCGGCCCTCAACAGATTGGCCAATCGCCATGAGGCAGTAAATTTCTTCATGGAGTTTGCTCTGTCGGATATCCCAAAGATAGCCATAGAGAACCCAGTTGGCCATATGTCAACAGCATGGCGGAAACCGGATCAGATCATACAGCCGTATGAGTATGGGCATCATGCCAGAAAAACAACCTGTCTATGGCTGAAAGGGCTTCCCAAGCTACATCCAACCAATGTGGTAGACCCAGGCGAAATTGACCGGAATGGCTTTTCTGCAGGAGCGTCCGCAACTTATGCTGTGGATGAAAACGGGAAGATCATCCCGTGGGGCGACCCAAGAACCGCAAAAGCAAGAAGTAAGACTTTCCCCGGAATCGCTGCCGCTATGGCAGACCAATGGGGATAACAGGAGGTTACATATGTTAAATAAAGCAATCCTTAATGGGCGTCTGACCAAGGCTCCCGAACTGAAACAGACCAACAGCGGCAAGAGCGTATGCGGCTTTACCATCGCCGTAGACCGCAACCGTGACCGGGAGAAGACTGACTTCGTACCCATCGTAGCATGGGGCAAGACCGCCGAATTCGTGAACCAGTGGTTTGGCAAGGGTGACCTTATCACCATTGTGGGCCGCATCGAAGTTCGCAACTATGAGGACAAGAACGGCAATAAGCGCACAGCCACAGAGGTTATCGCAGAGGAAGCCCTTTTCGGTGGCAGCAAATCTACCGGCAAGGCAGAGGAAAAGCCCGCAGAGAGCGAGCAGAGCGGATTTGAAGAAGTCGAGGGCGAGAACGACCTCCCTTTTAATTAAGGGTTACGCTTCCCAGTAAAAAGCGACAGGAGGACAACCCATGAAGTACCTTAAAGTCTTTACAGACTTTGCAGATGCCATGGAGGAACTCGGAGATGCGGAGAGAGGGCGGCTCTTCACGGCTATGCTGAAATATGCAGAGACGGGCGCAGCCCCCGATTTCCGGGGAAACGAGCGTTTTATATGGCCGGTAGCAAAGTTGCAAATAGACCGGATGGCTGCTGAATGCGAAGGAAGAGCCAAAACAAGCAGGGAAAACGGTTCCAAGGGCGGTAGGCCGAAGAAAACCCAAGGTAACCTAAAAAACCCAGCGGGTTTTTCAAAAACCCAGAAAAGCCAAGACAAAGACAAAGACAATGACAAAGACAAAGAAAATATTCCCTCCGGGAATAATACCCCCCCTACCCCCCCAAGGGGGCGTGTGGATGTCCCGGAAGCCTTGATGGAGAACTGGAACGGCTTTTGTGAGATGCGCAAGAAAATCAAAAAGCCCCTCACTGATCGGGCCGCAAAGATGATCCTGAATGAGCTGGAACGGCTGGCACCGGGGGACAACCACACCAAGGGGCTTATTCTCGATCAGAGCGTTAAGCGCTGCTGGCAGGATGTTTACCCGTTGAAAGGCGACAAGTCTGCTGGTGGGACCGACAATGTTTTCCTGCAAATGCTGCGAGAGGAGGGAGAGCATGACCCGATCTGAAACACTTGCCGTCATGTCGATTTTGAAGGCTGCATACCCCAGCTACTACAGGGACATGAAACGGCAGGATGCAGAAGCGGTGGTGAACCTGTGGTCGGAGATGCTGGCAGACTACCCGGCTAACCTTGTGGCAGCGGCGGTTAAGACCCACATTGCCAGCGACCGCAAGGGCTTCCCTCCACACATTGGGGCTATCATAGCCGCTATTGGTGAGATCAACAGACCGGCGGAACTCTCCGAGGGGGAAGCATGGGCGCTGATTGCAAAGGCCCTGCGGAACAGCGGCTACAACAGCGAGAAAGAGTTTGCAGCCCTGCCGGAGAACCTACAACGGTTGGTAGGACACCCCTCCCAGCTGCGGGAATGGGCCAGCATGGACACCGGGACAGTGCAGAGCGTGGTGCAGTCTAACTTTATGCGCAGCTACCGGGCAAGGCAGGAGAGCGAGCGCAAAATGCAAGCCCTGCCTGCGGATATCCGGGCAAAGCTGGCCGGTATGGCAGAGGTAAAGCAGCTGCCCAGCTATGACATAGCGCTGGCGGAGCGAATGATGGAGGAGAATGCGTGAAAATCACTATCCCAGAAATCCCCCCATCTCTGAACAAGTACGCAGGACGGCTGAACGGTTGGGAATACCGGGCTGAAAAGCAGCGGTGGATCGGCTTAATGCGAGCGTGCTGCAAAAAGCAAAAGCCGATGGACAAGGCGATAGTTACCATCACCTACTACTTTCCGACCAAACATCGGCACGACCCGGACAACTACAACGGCAAGATGCTGATGGACGGTCTGACCGACCGAGGCGTGATAGCGGACGACAGCTTTGACCATGTAGAGCTGCGGCTGCGTGGGGCATATGACCCCAAAAACCCAAGAACAGAAATTGACATAGAGGAGGTACCCTGATGGGACAGAAGGATGTAGAGCGGGAGAAGCCGCTTTTTGAGGGACAAAGTGCCGAGGAATTTATCAAGCGCTGGAACGCTGTCACCAAAGCCATAAAAATGCGCGCAGAGATGGCCGAGCAGGAAAAGGTGGTGAGTTATGATGTCATACGATAAAGCGTCTCCTAACGCCAAAATCGGCTGTTCTAATTCAAACGACCCGGAGTTCCTGGAACAACTGGTACGGGAGGGCAAGACCAACAGGGAGATTGCCTTAATTCTCGATCTTGATTACGGCTCTGTGGCATCGATCTTGTATCGCTATGGAATCAAGAGAGACCCAAACCGGCCCTGCAAGAGATGCGGAGGGCCGATAGGCAGCACCAACACCAGGCAGCTGTATTGCAAGGAGTGCCAAAAGGCCATGGACAGCATCCGGGCCCGAAAAAGCAGTATGAAAAAAGCCGAGCCGAAGAAATGCGAATACTGCGGGAAGGAATATTTCGGCCAGCCGGGACAAAAGTACTGCTCCAAACAATGCTACAAGGATGCGGCGGCAGCCGGTAAGTATAAGCGTCCCAAGAATTGGATAAAGCGCCGGGATGGGAAAATCGACATCGAGATAAGGGTTTGCGGCAAAACCACGGAGCGACGGGAGAGCGTGGATTACTTCGAAGCCCGGGAGATTTGGCACGATGGCTGGATAGGCCAGGGCTACGCAGCGCTGATAACGGTAGATGGCCACAGGCTGGAGACCCTGCCGCAAATAAAGGCATTCTTCGGATTTAGGAGGGATTCGCTATGAGGAACTGGACGGCAGCGGCAGTTACGATAATCTTAGCTGCTTTCTGCATAATGGTTCTATCGGCTATTTCGGCCGAAAGGTGGAACCATGTGGATGAAGTGGCCCAGGCGGAGATCACCGCAGAGGAACAGGAACGCCGGGAGCAGGAAGCCTATTACAAGGGTTGGCAGGACTGCAAGCGATATTATCTTGAGAATTTTGGAGGTGCAGAATGGACGCAGTAAAATTTTTAGAAGAAACTCGGAGGATGTGCAATACCTACGATGTGTGCGAAGGCTGCCCAGCTAATGCCATAGAGCTAAACATATGATGAATTTCAGAAAATTCTTAAAGCTGTGTAAAGCAAAAGACCCATATGCACTTCAAACTCGTTCAGTAATGTTAACTTGTTTTCTTGCACTTGTTTCTTTCTGTTCAATAGAAATAGGTGGTTGGTTTATGGGATTAGTTGAACCTTCTTATACAGCAGTATTTTGGATGTTATTTGGTTTTGCAATTATTTGCTTTAGTCTTGGGATATTCATAGCATGGTATGAATACAAGCAATGTAATGGAATACAACCTTTAATACCAGATTATCAATATAGAAAGATAATGGAAATCTTAAATGAGGATAAGGAGAATAAATAGAATGGATGCTGTGAAGTTTATCGAGGAACGCAACAGGATGTGCCATAGTTATGGCGATTTGTGTAAAGGGTGTCCTGCTCTTAGTGGTTGTGAGGATGACTTATGTTGTGCAGTTTGTCAAGAGTCAACGCTGGACGCTGCGGCTCAGGTTGCTATGGTTGAGGAATGGTCTGCTGCGCACCCACGCAAGACGCGGCAAAGCGTGTTTATGGAGCGCTATCCGGAGTCACTTGTTGGTGATTCCGGGGTGCTGCGGCTTTGTCCGCGGTATATTTCTGTTGCACACCGAGACGGTTATGGCGGGTGTAAAGAACCCGTAATAAAGTGTGTAGATTGTTGTCGCGAATTTTGGATGCAGGAGGTAGAATGATGGAACGACTGACAAACAAACGCGAAGCCGACGCGCAACGAAAAGAGTACGAGCGCCGCCTTGCAAACGGGTATCCGCGGAATATCCCAGAGGAGCGGTTTCTGCGTCTCGCTGCCTACGAGGACACGCACATGATGCCATCCGATGTAACTTCGATGCGCATGGATATGGCTATCATTGCGGCGCTGTTTGACGGCGTCGATGTGGATAGGATGAAAGAGCTGACCGAGGCTGACAAGGACGGGCGGCTGGTGGTGCTGCCGTGCAAGGTGGGCCAGAGGGTGTTCGCCTTGCTGGACACGGATACGCATATAAGCGAGTGCGAGGTCAAGCAGATTGGTATGGGCAATAAAATCGGCTTTATTGGCCTTGAGCCAATAGGTGCCAGAGGGCGGGAGTATGGCGTAGCGCTAAACGGATTTGGCAAGACCGTATTCCTGACCCGCGAGGAGGCGGAGAAAGCATTGGAGGCGATGAAGGATGGCTGAATTAAAACCGTGCCCATTCTGTGGCGGTGAAGCCAAATGGGATGAAAAGAACAAAGCACCTCAATGCTCGCGGTGCGGAGCGACAATTCCATCTGCTGGCGGTGTTTTTCGAAAATATTTTGATAAGAGTGGATACCGTCAATATATGGCTGAGCTTTGGAATAGGAGGGATGACAATGACACTAACTGAGATGTTTACAATTTGTGATTCGTGCGCGTATTCTCCATGTCTTTGTGGGAATGATCCCGAGAACTGCGTGGCGTATGTGATGAGGACTTCTCACACGAACACGCTGATTGGGAAATACACAACGGTACATGATGGGAGGACTGACAATGGCTGAATACATAGACAGGGAAGCGTTTAAGAAAAGCGTCGAGGAGCGTTATTGCAAGCCGTGTAAGGCGGAGAAGAAAGACCACAACGGGTGCTGGTGTCGTGCCTGTTGGGTTGACGATATACTCGATGAGGTAGATTGTTTCCAGCCATCTGATGTTGCGCCGGTGGTCAGATGCAAGGACTGCGAATACAGCTACGATGAAATAAGCTATCTGTGCTGTTTCCACGGCGTTTGCGTTGATTGCGAAGTGCCGCCGAACTTCTCCTGCGCATACGGAAAAAGGCGGGCGGAAAATGAACCGCCGGAGGAGGGAGAAACATGATTGACTACAAGCGCATCTGCATTGACGAGCTGAAATGCCACAGCTATAAGCTCCGGTCGTTGGAAAGCCTACCGGAAGAAATCCGCCGCTACAATGAGCAGATGGACGGCATTCGGTCCGCTACCAGCGATGCTACACCAGTAAAGGGCGGTGGCTGCGGCCGGGAAGAGCATTTGATTAACGCAATCTCCCGCCGGGATGCGCTCTCGGCAAACCTTGCGGTAGTCAAGTGGCAGACCTCCCAGGTTGAGAAAGGACTGGCCTGCCTGACGGGAAAGCAGCGGCGCATCCTTGAGTTGTTCTACATCCGCCGGGAATATGGCTACATACAGAGACTTTGCCAGGAGTTCAATGAGAGTGAACGAGAGGTGTACCGGGATAAGGACGAAGCGCTAATGAGATATGCCCTTTGCCGGTATGGGTTGACGGAGCTGTAAAGATGGCAGAAACATGGCAGAAATAAGATGCATATACAGTGTATACTGATAGTGTGGTAAAACACAGACTTCCCTTGACATTCCTCCTGGTGGGGAGCCGGGCCCCTAATCCCGGCGATCTGCTCCCGTAGCTCAATGGTAGAGCGGCTGCCTTGTAAGCAGCGGGTTATAGGTTCAAATCCTATCGGGTGCTCCACCTTCATGTTTTACCTCCTTTTTACGGTGTAGCCGATGCCCCGTTATCCCATCGGCCGAAGATACATGACCTTCGTAAAAAAGGTGCCGCGCTGGCAGGCCGCAAGTTCGCAATAGTCTGCTTTACAAAAAGCAGCCAGAGAGTACCGAAAGGTGCTCTCTTTCTTTATCGCCATAAAGGAGGGGATACCTATGGATTTAATAGTCCGCAAAATCCCGCAGAGCGACACCATCAAGGTATATCCGGTAGCTGATGTGCATTTGGGCAGCATCCTACATGATAAAGAGGGCTGGCAAGCATTCTGCCGCCGGGTAGAGCGGGAGGACGCTTATCTCATCCTTGGCGGCGACCTCATCAACAACAATACCCGGAACGCGGTGGGAAGCCCCTTTGAGGATTATATCCGCCCGCGGGAGCAGAAAAAGATGATGGTGGAAATGCTAACGCCCATCAAGGATAAGATACTCTGCGCGGTATCCGGTAACCACGAAGCGAGGACAGCAAGGGACACCGACCAAGACATTATGGGCGATATCATGTGCAAGCTGGACATGGAGGACTACTACGCCGAGGACATAGCATTCCTCAAACTGGAGATTGGGCGCAGGGTAACAAGAGATATCCCTATCACCAGCTATACGATGGCTATTACCCATGGCTCCGGCGGCGGCATTTACACCGGTGCAACGGTCAACCGCAATGAGCGCTTCGGCTACACCATAGAGGGCATTGACGCTCTGATTGTTGGCCATACCCACAAAGGCACCATCAGTAAGCCCAAAAAGATCGTGGTGGACAGTAACAACAATGTTATCCGTACCAAGCAGCTGGTAGTGGTTAGCTGTACCGCATGGCAACAGTACGGAGGCTACGCAGCCCGGAAGATGCTGCTGCCCAGCAGCGAGAGCGACCATGAGCAGCCGCAGACGCTCCTGCTGTGCGGGAACAAGACAGGCACTAAGCGGATAACCACGGTTTGGTAACAATAATTGGTAGCCCGGCATAGTAGACACCGGGAGGGACAGGGCGGGTAATGAACATTGTATTTGATTATAATTCTCCCAGGTGGCGGAGGAAGCGCCAACAGATATTAAGGCGTGACGGATATATGTGCCAGCACTGCAAGAGGTACGGAAAGGCGGTACAGGCTACAACGGTGCATCATATCAAACACGCAGATGAGTACCCGGAGCTGGCTTACAAAGATAAAAATTTAGTAAGCCTGTGTGAGGGCTGCCATAACAAGCAGCACCCGGAAAAAGCAACAGCAGCAAGGGGCCGTTACTGATACCCCCCCTATCCGTTGCGCCTTCCGCCTGTCTATGGGGACCGGCGGGGGGAACTTTTTCCAACTCTACGGTATATTTTTGAGAAAGGGGAAGCCATGACAAAGGAAAAATGGGTTGAAACTATCGGAAAACAGATGGAAAAACTCGGTACGGCCGACCCATCTTATCAATCTGCGGTAGAAACGCTTGCAGAGATACTGGAACAGCGGGATAAGACCAAGGCCGAGTTCAAAAAGTCCGGCGGTAAGTCCGTCATCGAATATACCAACAAAGGGAACGCCACAAACATGGTAAAAAACCCTCTGCTGATTCTGTGGGACGACCTCAACAAGAGCGCACTGGCATACTGGCGCGAATTGGGGCTTACTCCATCGAGTTTCCGCAAAATGACCGGCGGAGTGAAGGAAAAGGAGGAAAAGGGCGGCCTTGCCGCTGCTCTTGCCAGCCTTGAGACAGATTAAGGGTAAGAACTGGCCCGTAGTCCTTGAGTATGCCGAAAGCATCAGAGACGGGAGAAAGGTCGCTTGCAAGGAATTGCGGCAGGCTGTTGACCGTTTCTTTGCTGACCTCGATAATGACGAGTACGATTTCGCGCCGAAAGGGCCGGAGTTCTGTATTCAAATCATCGAAAAGACCCTCTGCCACCAGCAGGGGGAAAAGCTGGACGGTACACCGCTCCGGGGAAAGCCGTTCCTGTTGGAGCCGTTTCACAAATTCATCATATACAATCTTCTTGGGTTTAAGTTGAAAGGCACCGATGTGGTGCGGTTTCATGAAGCCCTTATTTTTATCCCTCGAAAGAACATCAAAACCAGTTTTGCCGCTTCCCTCGCATGGGCGCTGTCCCTGTGGTACCGGCGCAGCGGTTCCAAAACCTACATATCGGCTGCGGCTCTGATGCAGTCCCTTGAAAGCTTTAATTTTCTGGATTATAACATCCGGCTTATGGGCGAGGACGAGAAGCATGGCGGCGGTGTAAAGATCATTGACAACAACAACGAGCACTCAATGGAGGCAGAGCTTCCAGACGGCTCGTTTTTTATCCGCGCTCTGGCTGCAAACCCGGATGCGCAGGATTCTCTTAACTGCAATATTGCGATCTGCGATGAAATCCACGCTTTTACCAAGCCTAAGCAGTACAACCTTTTTAAGGAAGCCATGAAAGCCTACACCAACAAGCTGCTGATAGGTATTTCCACGGCTGGCGATAACGAACAGGGCTTCCTTGGGCAGCGGCTGCAATACTGCCGAAAGGTGCTGGATGGCACCATCAAGGACGAACAATATTTTATCTTTATGTGCTGCGCCAATCCGGATGAGGAGGGAAATATCGACTATACCAATCCCCTGGTACATGAGATGGCCAATCCGGCCTATGGCGTTTCCATCCGGCCGGAGGAAATTCTAAACGATAGCTTGCAGGCACAGAATGACCCGCAGCAGCGGAAAGATTTCTTCGCAAAGTCTCTCAATGTCTATACCGGGGCTATCAAGTCCTATTTCAACCTCGACGAATTCCGGCGAAGCGATGAAAAATACAACTGGACGCTGGACGAGCTTTCAAAGCTCCCAATAGACTGGTACGGTGGTGCAGACCTCTCAAAAATGCACGACCTAACAGCGGCTGCGCTTTTTGGAAATTACAAAGGCGTGGATATCATCATCAGTCACGCTTGGTTCCCTGTGGTGCAGGCTCATGTTAAGGCCGACGAGGATGGTATACCGCTTTTCGGCTGGGCCGATGATGGACTTTTGACCATGTGCAATAGTCCAACCGTAAACCACGCCGATGTTGTCAACTGGTTTGTTACAATGCGAAAGCGCGGTTTCCGAATACGACAGGTGGGGCATGACCGTAAATTCTGCCGAGAGTATTTCATTGGCATGAAATCGTCTGGGTTTAACATTATCGACCAACCGCAGTATTTTTACAGGAAATCAGAAGGTTTCCGGCATATCGAGCAGAGCGCCAAAAATGGGACGCTGTACTATATGCATTCCGAAGCATATGAGTATTGTGTTGGGAATGTCTCGGCCGTCGAAAAGACAGACGACATGATCCAGTACGACAAGGTAAGACCGACAAACCGAATTGATGTGTTCGATGCCTCCGTATTCGCCACGGTGCGGTACCTGGAGGCTTTGGATAAATCTAAAGCAGGAAAGAAATGGTGGGGTGATAAATGAGCATAGCAAATTTTTTTGAGCGCTTCCGCTCTCGGGATAAGCCCCAAACGCGGAGCGCTGTATGCCTGTGTGATGGAACCGGCTGGAAAGACCTAACCTGTTCCGGCTATACAGACCTTGCGCACAACCCGGAAATCTGTGCCGCTGTTGATAGGATTGCGTCTTTAATTGGAAGTATGACAATCTATCTGATGCAAAACACCGATAGTGGAGATATCCGGGTTAAAAATGGGCTGTCTCGTGTGGTTGATATCGAGCCGAACAGCTACATGGGTCGGTCAAACTTTATCCAGTGGATCATCAAAACAATGCTGCTGGATGGCCGGGGGAACGCTGTAGTGCTCCCAAAGACCCGGAAGGGGCTGCTCCGGCGGCTTGACCCGATTCCGGCGGCGTTTGTAGCATTTGTACCGAATGGGGAACGGTATTATAGCATCGAAATATCTGGGAAACCCTATGACCCGAAGGATGTGCTGCATTTTGCCATAAATCCGAGCAATTACTACCCATGGAAAGGCACTGGGTACAGCATTGCGCTGGCTGATGTGGCAAATAACCTCAAGCAAGCGGCGAAAACAGAAAATGGTTTCATGGCCAGTGAATGGAAACCGTCTCTTATCGTGAAGGTGGATTCGCTGACGGACGAGTTTTCTGACCCGGAGGGGCGTGCAAAGCTCCTTGGCGATTTTGTGGCAAGCAATAAAGCCGGGGAACCTTGGCTGATTCCTGCCGAGCAATTCTCGGTGGAACAGGTAAGGCCCCTTACTCTATCTGATCTTGCGCTGGCAGACTTCGTAAAACTGGATAAAACGACGGTGGCAACCATTCTTGGCGTGCCGCCTTTTGTTTTGGGCGTTGGCGAGTTCAAGCGAGACGAATGGAACAACTTTATTTCTTCCCGTATCATGCCGATTGCACAGATTTTGGAGCAGGAGTTTAGCCGAAAGCTGCTCGTATCTCCGGATTACTTTTTCCGCTTCAATGTCCGCTCCCTCTACAACTATTCCTTGGAGGAAACCATCAAAGCTGGCGCGGAAATGGTTGACCGCATGGCAATGACACGGAACGAGTGGCGCAGTTGGGTTGGGCTTACTCCGCACGAGGGGATGGATGAGCTTTTGGCCCTTGAAAACTACATTCCCGCGGACCGCCTTGGCGATCAGAAAAAACTAAACGGAGGAGGTGAGTAAATGGTAGGAGCAAGACAGGCAATCAGCCGCAGTGGCGACTTCAAAACCCGCGCTGCTGATGGAAACCTCTACATTGAGGGCTATTTCGCCACCTTTACCGGCGAATACCGGATGTGGGATAAAGCCATCGAGCGCATTGACCGAGGAGCCTTTGATGGTACCCTCGGTGATGATATTCGGGCGCTGGTTAACCATGATACCACAATCGTGCTTGGCAGAACAACAGCTGGTACACTAACCCTCCGCGTTGACGATTTGGGCCTTTGGGGGTCCATCCTCATTAATCAAGCGGATCAGGACGCCATGAACGCCTATGAGCGCGTAAAGCGTGGGGATGTTTCCCAATGTTCTTTCGGCTTTGACATCCTTGACGAGGAAACCGAAATCCGGCCAGATGGCACAACCGTGTGGACTATTCGCAAAGTCAAACTGTATGAGGTATCGGTCGTTACCTTCCCGGCCTACGAGGACACCATGGTAGAGGCTCGGAAAAAAGACCTTGAAAAGATCAACGAGCGCAAGCTCGACCAATGGAGGGCCGAAGCCCTCAAAAAGCTAAGAAAGGAGTGCTGACATGGCACTGAAATCCATTATGATTGCCAAAAAGCTGGAACTGAAAAGAGCAGCTTTTGAGGCACTGGTAGCTAAAGACGCAGAATTTGCAACACGCTCCGCTGAAATCGAAAAAGCAATCGGCGAAGCTACCACCGATGAGGAGCAGCAGGCTGTTGAGGACGCCATGAACAAATTTACCGAGGAACAGGATGCCCACAACGCCGAAAAAGAAAAACTGTCCGCAGAAATCAAGGGCCTTGAGGAAGATTTGGAAAATGCCGAAAAGGATCCTCCCAAGGCTGAACCCAAAGCAGAAAAGAAAGACGAAAGGAATGATTTTACCATGAATACCATCAACATTCGCTCCCTCCCCATGAATGTGCGCGCCTTTGACGCTCTTCCCAAAGAGCAGCGTGACGCTATCGTAGCCCAGCCCGATGTGCAGACCTTCTTTGCGGAGCTTCGTAACGCTGCCCGCAGCAAGAGAGATATCACCGGTGGTGAGCTGACCATCCCTGTTGTATTCCTCGACCTCATTGCCGAGAATATGTATCGCTACTCCAAACTGATGCGTCGGGTCCGCATCCGCAATGTCAATGGCGAAGCCCGTCAGACCATTGCCGGTACTGTCCCCGAGGCCGTTTGGACTGAAATGTGCGGTGCCATCAATGAGCTGACCTTCAGTTTTAACCAGATCACTCTTGACGGCTTCAAGGTTGCCGGTTATGTTCCTGTTTGTAATTCCCTGCTGGAGGATAACGATGTAAACCTCGCCTCCTGGATCGTCGAGATGCTGTCCGAGGCTATCGGCCTTGCCAAGGATAAGGCCATCCTGTACGGCAAGGGCGCTGGTCAGAAGATGCCTCTCGGTATTGTGACGCGTCTGGCGCAGGAGAGCAAACCCAGCGATTACCCGGCCAATGCTCCTGCTTGGGTTGACCTGCACACCTCCAACATCATCACCATTCCCACTGCTTCCACCGGCGAGGCTTTCTGGGCTGCGCTGGCTGTTGCTGCTGGTAACACCTTCACCCGCTATTCCCGCGGCGAGCGCTTCTGGGCTATGAATAGCAAGACCCTGGCTACTCTGCAGTCCAAGGCAATCCTTGCTACCGCTTTGGGCCGGTATGTCACCTTTGACGGTATGACCATGCCCATCATCGGCGGTGATGTGGAAATCCTCGAATTTATCCCCGATGGCGACATCGTTGGCGGCTATGGCGACCTGTACCTGTGGGCGCAGCGCTCCGGCATGACCATCGAAGCATCCCGCGAGGTTCAGTTCATTCAGGACAACACCGTATTCCGCGGCAAAGAGCGTGCTGACGGTATGCCCGTTATCCCCGGCGCTTTTGTGGCGATCAACATTAACGGCGCTTCCGTAACCACCTCCATGACCTTTGCGGCTGATACCGCCAACAACGCTAAGCTGTCCGCTCTGACCGTTGGAAACCTGTCCCTCAGCCCTGCTTTTGATGGCGATGTGCTGAGCTACACCGCTACCGCTTCCGCTGCGACTGCTGCAGTAAACGCCACTACCGAGGTTGCCGGTGCGCAGGTCGCTATTGCCTACAACAACGCCAATGTGAAGAACGGCGGCTCTGTTACCTGGCTGGCTGATGGCGCTGCCCATCCTCTGACCGTTACTGTCAAGAATGGCAACGAGACCGTTGTTTACACAGTCAATGTAACCAAGGCTTCCTAAAAGGGGGTTAAAGCATGACAGACGCTGATATCCTCGTGATCTTGAAGGTTGATTTGCAACTTTCCACAACAGCGCTTGACGATTACCTGTCGGCGTTGATCGCGTCTGCCAAGGAGTATATCGCTACCGAGGGAATCGTACTTTCCACCAGCACCGGTGATGCTATGCTGGTGGAGATGTACGCCGCCTACCTTTACCGGCAACGCCGGGAAAAGGTCGTAGCAATGCCCCGGATGCTCCGGTGGGCACTCAACAACCGGCTGTTTGAGCAAAAGGTGGGTGATTGATTTGGATGATCTCATTACATTAATCTCCCAAACCTTTGAGCAGAACGATATCGGGGTACAGATTGCCACAGAAACCACAACACAGGTCTGGGCGCGGCTGCAGTCCGCTACACGGGCGGAGTTCTATTCCGCCGGTCAAAACGGCTTGCAGCCGTCCCTTGTGGCGATTACTCCTATCGCCAACTATGCTGGGCAGAAATTAGCCGAGTGGCGCGGCACACGCTATTCCATTTATCGCACCTATTTTGCAACAGGCAGCGATGAAATAGAGTTGTACCTTGAGGAAAAGGTGGGCAACGATGTCGAAAACGGTTAGACCGGATGAGTTGGCAACGGCAATCCTGTCCGAACTGAAAAACTATGACCAGGCCGTTACGGATGGCGTAAAAAAAGAAGTTCGGCAGGTGGCAAAGGAATGCCGCCAAGACATTGTGACCGGCAGCCCGGTACAGACCGGCGATTATAAGGCCGGTTGGCGTGACAAGGTCGCATATGAGAGCTACAGCGATATCCGTATGCGAATTTTCAACAAAACGGATTACCAGCTCACGCACTTGCTGGAACATGGTCACGCAGGCCCAGGCGGAACCGCAAAAGGCTCTGCCCGCCCATTCCCCCACATCGGCCCAGCGGAGCAAAAGGCAGAGCAGAAACTATTAACCCGTGTAAAGGTGGTGATTAAGAAAGGATGACACTGCAAGATGTCAATTCCCTGTTAAAACAGACGAGGATGCCCGTAGCTTACGGTTACTTCAATAAGCCGCAAAAGTTACCGTATATCCTCTATCGCGTCTCCTACTCCAATAATTTTGGCGCTGACAATGTGGTGTATCACCCCATCAACCATATACAGGTTGAGCTTTACACAAAAGATAAAGACCTAACAGCAGAGGGCAAAGTCGAACAGGCTTTGTCCTCTCTGTTTTGGCAGAAGTCCGAGAGTTACATTGAAGATCAGCAGTGTAACCAAGTAGTTTATGAAATCGAGGTGTAAAAATGGCTGATAAAGTTAAATTCGGTATCTCGAATGTCCATTACGCTATCCTCGACGGGGAAAATAACACCTATGGCACTCCCGTAGCTATCCCCGGCGCAGTTAGCCTGTCTTTGGAGCCTTCCGGCGATACCACACCGTTTTATGCGGACAACATTCAGTATTTCGTAGCCGTGGCGAACAGCGGCTACACCGGCGATCTCGAAGTCGCCGTTTTCCCCGAAGCATTCCTCAAGGATGTTTTCGGTTACACTCTTGACACCACCAGCAAGGTGATGATCGAGAATGCAAACATTCAGCCCAAGTCCTTCGCCCTGCTGTTCCAAGAGGAGGGCGATGTGAACGGAACTAAGTTTGTTCTTTATAACTGCACCTGCACCCGCCCCACTCGTGAGCTGAACACCACGACCGAGAGCGTAGAGCCGCAGACGCAGACCGTCAGCATCACCGCTTCCCCGCTGGCCAATGGCAACTCCCTTGCCTACACTACGGCGGAGACCCCGGAGGCGACCGTGAACGGCTGGTACACCGCCGTATTCACTCCGACGACTGGAGGCTGAAATGAACAAAGTAATCGAGATCGACGGAAAAAGCGTAGGGTTGTGCGCTAATGCGCTGACCCCACGCATCTACCGCCATAAAGTGGGTCGGGACATTGTCCGTGACCTGCAAAAGCTACAAACGGCAGCGACATCCGAGGACGGATCTTTTTCCGTAAGCGATCTTGAAATCTTTGAGGATGTCGCTTTTATCATGGCTCGGCAATATGACGGGTCCATCCCAGACAATGTTGACGAGTGGCTGGAGCAGTTTGAGATGTTTTCCATCTATAAAGTGCTTCCTGCCATTTTGGAGCTTTGGAGCCTTAACAACAAGACTACCGCTGTTCCAAAAAAAAAATAAAACAAACCGTGCGTGAGCCTACCGGGTCAACCTTTATGCTCCGCTGCGCTGAACTCGGGTTATCCGATGAAGCGCTGGAGGACATGACCTGTGGAATGGTCTATGATTTGATGATCGAAAAGTCCAACGACGCAGAACAGTATGCCATAAAGGGCAGACCCGGTGGCTTGCGTGATTTCTTCGCAGGAGGTGGTAAGATTGGCTGAAAATGTTAAAGGCATCGTTGTTGAAATCGGCGGCGATACAAAGGGATTGTCGAAAGCGATCAGCTCGCTGAACAGCGAAATCCGTGGGACACAATCGGAGCTTAATAAAGTCAATCGCCTGCTGAAACTCGACCCGACTAATATTGACCTGCTCAAGCAAAAGGAGAAGTTGCTCGGGGATCAAATCAAAAATACAGAAAACAAGGTTGAAAGCCTCCGAAACGCCAAAAAGCAAGCGGATCAAGAAATGGCCGCAGGAACGGAGGTCAACCAAAAACAATACCGTGAGTTAGTACGTGAACTGACCAGCGCCGAGCTGAAACTGAAAGACCTACAGGCCGAAGCGTCCAAGAGCCGTGCGGCACTTGCACAGGTTTCAGCGGTTACCGGCGAAATAGCAGAAAAGTCCGGGAACATTGCAAAGAAGTTTGCACCGGCATCTTTGGCCTTTGCAGGAGCAGGAGTGGCAGCCACAAAAGCGGCTGTAGAATTTGAAAGCGCCTTTGCTGGCGTTGAAAAAACAGTAGACGGCACTACAGAGCAGCTTGCGGCACTCAGGCAGGGCATATTGGACATGGCAGAAGAAATCCCTGCGTCCACTACGGAGATTGCTGCGGTTGCGGAAGCTGCTGGACAGTTGGGTATTGCCACCGATGATGTACTTGACTTTACCCGCGTTATGATCGACTTGGGCGAAGCAACAAACCTTTCCGCTGATGAAGCTGCCTCTGCACTTGCCAAATTTGCCAACATTACCGGAACGACCGCTGATGAATACTCCAAACTCGGCAGTACCATCGTTGACCTTGGTAATAACTTTGCCACAACAGAGCGCGATATTGTTGAGATGGCTACACGCCTTGCGTCTGCTGGTACAGTTGCCGGGTTGTCCGAACAGGATATCCTTGCATTGTCTACCGCAATGTCCTCGGTTGGCATCAACGCAGAGGCAGGCGGTACGGCAATGACCCAAACAATGACCGCAATAAGCAAGGCTGTGTCTGCCGGCGGTGATGACCTTGAAACATTCGCAAAGATCGCTGGTGTATCTGCTTCTGAATTCGCAGATATGTGGGGCAATGAACCGATAGACGCAATCAGTGCTTTCATCGGCGGGCTTGGGAAGATGAACGAAAATGGAGAGGACACAATCTCCGTATTGGATGAATTGGGGCTCTCCGGGATTCGCCAGTCAAATATGCTTCGTGCGTTAGCCCTTGCGTCCGATGTATTGGGCGATGCTGTTAAAACCGCAAATACTGCATGGGACGAAAATATTGCCCTCTCCAACGAGGCAAGCAAAAGATACGCAACCACCGAAAGCCAGATGAAAATCCTCCGAAACGGGCTCAATAACTTGGCGATTTCCATCGGTGATATCCTGCTGCCGATTATCAACAAAATCGTCGCAGGGCTTCAAAATGCAATCGATTGGTTTTCAAACCTCGACGATGGTGTAAAGAAAACAATCCTTATTGTCGGCGGTCTTATTGCGGCAATCTCTCCTGTTGCTGGAATCATATCAGGCATAGCCGGAGCGATGAGCAAGCTGACAGGCACGGTAATACCTGCCCTTATTGAAGCGGCAACTAAAATGGGGCCGATTATTACAACCGTTGTAGAGGGAATTTCAAGCGGAATTGGGGCGGCAATAGGTTTTATTACAGAAACAGCTATCCCAGCCGTTATGAGCGCTGTGTCATCTGCGTTCACATTCATAACGGGAACTGTAATCCCTGCAATTGTAACGGGCATAACGACAGCTGTTAACTTTTTGATAGCCAACCCGATAGTTCTGATTATTTCCGCCATTGTAGGACTTGTTGCGCTGATTGCAACAAAGGGCGACGAGATACAGGCCATCCTCCAGCGTGTGGATGATTTCTTGCAGGGCGTATTTACGACGGATTGGTCGGAATCGTTTGGAGTATTGGGGGAAATCTTAAATTTCTTCTTCTCAACAGTAAAATCCATTTGGGATTCCATAAAGGCCGTTTTTGACGGTATTATCGATTTTATTCGTGGCGTTTTTACTGGAGATTGGGAAAGAGCATGGAAAGGTGTGCAGGAAATCTTTAATGGAATCTTTACGGCGCTTGTTGCCATTGCAAAAGCGCCCCTTAACGGCATCATTGCACTAATCAACATGGTCATTGACGCAATCAACTGGATGATAAACGGTCTGAATAAGATCCACTTTGATGTCCCTGACTGGGTTCCTGTTTTGGGCGGTAAGTCCCTCGGATTTAATATTCCGACCATCGGGAAAATTGCTTATCTTGCCAAGGGCGGAGTTTTGTCCTCCGGCAGCGCAATCGTCGGCGAAGCCGGGCCGGAGCTGCTTACCATGGCCGGTGGGCGTGCCCATGTAATGCCACTGAACGGAAACGACCGTGGCGGCATCACTATCGAAATGAACAACACATTTAACGGCTACGATAACGCAGCCGGTGAAGCTGCCGCAAGGAACTTGGTACAGGCGGTCAACCGTGCGCTTGGGAGGGCTTACTGATGAGAAAATTTAAGCTCAAGAACGGTGTCGGCGCCGAATGGGATTTGATGGACAAAACGGCGTACTTCAATGCGCCGGGTGGATTAGGATTTGGCAAAACCTACTCCACCATCCAAGCCGGAAGCGCATGGCTGGTATCGGATGAATTCCTTAACCAGTATGCCGTGACAGGCGAAATGATATTCTTCGACTATTCCCGGTATCAGGCGTTTATTTCGTTCGTGACAAAAGGCCCGCTTTACCTGATGTATTCCCCGCTGGACACATGGTACAAAATCAAGTGCGAAGTGCAGTCTGCGGATAAGTCGGAGCTGAAATCCGGCTATTTGGCAGTACCGGTTACATTCCTCTGCTTCGGGACTTGGCACGAAGCTGTTAAGGTAACACAAAGTCAAGCGCCAGACCAAGGGATTAAAAGGTATAGCTATACTTATCCTTATTATTACGCAGAAACAGCAACAGGAACTGCAAAAATAAGAAACGGGGATTTGGCATCTCCTTGCAAGCTGCAAATCTTCGGCCCGGTCGTCAACCCGGCTTGGGCGCTTATCAAGGCCGGTACCCGTGTAGCGGTCGGAAAAGTAACCGCAACAATCCCTGACGGGCACAAACTCGTTGTTGATGCTGACCCTGCAACAATGGAGATCGCAGAGTATGCGCTCGACGGGACATACATCCAAAACCTGTACCAGTCCAGCGACTTTTCGACCGGAAGATTTATCTATGCTCCGCCGGGAGAAAGCACTTTGACATTTTCGCACGACGGCACATCGGATATCGTAGCATATGTGGAGGTGGAGAAACTTGCATACTCTGTTTAAGTGCGAAGTATTCGCAAGGGATTTCACATTCCGAAGTTTTGCGCCGATTGAAAGCCCGGAGATACAGTTTGACTACCTGACCCTAGAAAAAACTACTCTCCGGGCCGTAAAGCTGGATGCGAAAAAGGGCGACTTTATAAGCGTTACAGACCAAAACGGGAATGTAGCTTATCAGGGAATCGTTGACGATGTGGAAACAGATAAAACGGGCGTAACGATTTCGGCGCAGCCTCTTATGTCGCTTTTTGACGCAGAGGTATATTTCGATCGCACGACCTCTGCAAAGATTGAGCCTTTTATTGCTTCGATCATCCGAGATAACTTTGTTTCTTCTGGAGATGCTTTGCAAAACATATCCGGTATGACGGTGGAAACGACCTCCGAAACGACCGGGGCGCTCAACCTAAAGGACAACATCCACAGTTTTTACGAAATCATCACGAAATCTCTGACGGCTTACGGCGTAGCTGTCAACATGAGCTTTGACCCGCAGAAAAAGACGATCTCCGTTAAGGTTGGTAAGGTTAGCGAAACGGCGGTAATCGAAACAAATCTACAGGCCATCGTGGATAAAAACATCATCATCGGTGACAGTACAGGCCAGCTGAACAAGGTAACCATCTACAACAAGGCCGATGAGACGCAGCGCATAACCTACTATCTGCATCCTAACGGCAAGGTCGACACAAACAACACGGACAGAATTACACCTGTGTTTTTTGCGGCGCAGTTTTTGGAAACGGATATCAATTTTGAATCTGCTGCATACAAAAAGGCTTACGAAGCGTTAAGCCCGCAAAAGTATGACAACATGATCGAGCTGACTGCCCGAAACGACTGTGGCGTACTTGATACCTCGATGGCCATCGGCACAGAGGTTTTGGTCATTGATGGCGACAGTAGTTACAAATCTATCCTTACCGGCTATGCAAGGTCGCAGGATGTTACAAAAATGACCTTCGGCGTTGTCCGTGCCGACCTTACCAAAATTTTGATCCTTGAAAGGAGGGCAAACGCATGATAACGCTGCTCCAGTATAACGCATCTATCGTAACTCCAACGGATGATGCGTATCTGTACAACCACATTATCAACGACAGCGGCATCTTTACGGGCGTTGAGGTAACTACACAGGGAGGGAACATCATAAATGTTTCCGATGGCCGTGGTATAATCCTCGGTCGAAACTTTGTTGTGGAAGCCCAAACGATCAATGCGACGCTTCCGACCAGCGGCTCTGTCCCCGGTCGATTGCTTATCCAAATTGACATGGCAAACACCGAAGCACCGATTTCTTTTGTGACACAGGCGCAAGACCCGCTTCCGGCGCTGGTGCAGGAGGATATCAATGCAAGCGGTACTGTGTATCAGCTGCCGATAGCCACTTACACAGCCCAGCCCACAATGATCTCCGATTTGCAGTATGTAGCGCACACCATCAGCCCCGGTACTGTTGCGAGCTTTAACGGCCGCACCGGAGCAGTGACACCGCAAACCGGCGATTACACCGGCAGCCAAATCAAAATCCCCGGCTACAAGCAGGCAACCTCCCGGCAGAATGTAACCACAACAGACACGGTAACGCAGGCCATCGGAAAGATGGAGTACAAGATAAACCGGGCGGTTGTTATTAAGCAGCTTTCGCTTCCTGCGGCATCTTGGCTCGGCTCCGAAAGCCCATACAGCCAGACGGTAACCGGCCTTGGGACTACTGCCAATAGCAAGGTGGATATCCAGATCGACACCGCCGCCTACAACACCATGGTTGATAGCGGAACCGGCGCTATCTATGTAGCGAACGACAACAGCACTATTACGGCCTATGCCTTGGGCGACAAGCCGACCGCGGATATTACCTTACAGGTAGCGATTTCGGAGGTGGTGAAAGGGTGAGCCTCGTCGGAAGATACACAACCCCAACCCACATTTTTACCGTCCCGTTTGATACCGGCACCATCTCAATGATGGCCGTTATCTACAAGCAGGGCGGCAATGTCGTACTTGTAAAAGACCTTGAGGATTGCACGCTGGGAGATAAAACCGTTTCCTGTACTCTTACAGAGGAGGAAACTTCACTTTTCAAACCAAACCCGCAGGTGCAAATACAGCTGCGGGTTGGTATTGGCAATGCGCGGCTTAACTCCAATATCCTCAATGTATCTGTAGCAGATGTCCTTAAAGATGGCCTTTTGGATGATATCGCGGGCGGTGATACAAAATGATTTTTCAGACTACATTCCAATCCTCTGAAAACCAGTTTCAAACCGCTTTTGCATCTCCGACATCTACTTTTGCAATTACATTCGGCAGCGTGGTTGGCGTAGCGGCGGAAGTCTATAAGGGCGAGTACACGGTTAACCCTTCTGTTACCGACCAACTGCTGTTGACAAAGGAAAAAATGTTGAAAGATAACATGACCTTTAAAGGCGTACCAAAACAAATCGTAGACAACCCCTCCGGGGGAAAGACTGTAACTATAGGAGGCTGAAAATGGCTGACACTAAGTACAATTCCAAAATAATCTTTTATGGCGAAACCCTCATGGATTTGACCGGCGATACAGTTGATGCTGCAAGCCTGCTTAAAGGCAAGACAGCACACGACAAGACCGGCGCTCCCATTACCGGCACCTGTCCGTATGATGCTGATACTTCTGACGCAACCGCTACTGCTGCGGAAATCCTTAATGGCAAAACCGCCTATGTGGACGGCGCTAAAGTGACCGGCACCATGCCGAACAAGGGCGCTGTAACCCTTTCCATTGTAGACAAATCCCCGGTAGCAATCCCTGCCGGTTATCACGATGGCTCCGGCTCTGCTACCATCGACAGCACCGAAGCCGCAAAAATCATTGCCGGTAACATTAAATCCGGTGTGTCCATCCTTGGAGTAACCGGTGATTACGCCGGTGAGTTGACCAAGGGCCAGAAAAAGACCGTAACCCCGGCCAAAGCACAGTTTAGCGTCCTCCCCGATGATGGCTATGACTTCCTTTCTGAGGTAGTCGTAAACGGAGTGCCGATTGCTTATGCCGATAACCCCGCAGGAGGTCAGACCGTAACGATTGGAGCGTGATTTGAATGGCGGTAAACAAGGTGGAGTTCTACGGAAACGCCCTCATTGATATTTCCGATACGACCGCCGAGGAAAGCGCTGTTGTGGCCGGTGAGGTCTTTTACAAGGCAGACGGCACAAGGGCGACAGGAACCGCCGACTACCAGCAGAAAATCACCACGCAAACCGTTTCTTTAAGTTCTTCATGGAGCGGCAGCGGCCCGTATTATCAAACGATACTTACGGGCCAAGCCGCCGGTCTCCAAGTCAACCTCAATCCAACTATTGACCAGCTGGCAGCACTCGCAGATGCTGGTGTTACCTCGATGGTGGCGGCAAATGAAAACGGAACGGTAAAGATATACGCAGCTGGTGCGGCTCCTGCGGCGATGAGCCTACAAATCACAAAGATTATGACTTATTAAGGAGGACAATAAAATGAGCGTAATTTACGGTAACCCAATCATTGCAGGTGGTGGTGGCCTTGAACTTGTAGCGAATGTCGTTGACGGGGCAACCGTTACCGCTACCCTTGGTAGCAAGACAGTAACAGGCATTTCTGTTGGTGGTCAGGCTCGGCTTAAAATCCCGCAGGAGGGCAAGTGGACTGTTTCTGCAACAAACGGGACGATGGTATCTGCCCCGCAGGAAGTCAGTGTTCCTGCCACAGTTGACCTCGCATTACCTTCACATGTGCTGAACGATACAAGCTGGGCAATAATTAAGCAGATGTCTGACGCTGGCGAGGGTGCAAACTTCTGGGCTGTCGGCGACTGTAAGGAAGTGACCATGAACGGCAAGGTTTCCGATGGTCTTACTCTTACGAATTACACCACTTGGGTATTTATCATAGGGTTTAATCACAACGCAGAGCGCGAGGGAAATGGCATAGCATTTCAGGGCTTTAAGACAGCCCAAACCAACGGCAAAGATGTGTGCCTTATAGACAGATTCTACAACAGTTCTGTCCCATCAGGTAGCATAGCTTTAAGGATGAACGATTCCCGAACCTCTGTTGGTGGATGGAAGTCCTGTAAAATGAGGACGATAGTAATGCCGCTTATCGAAGCCGCACTGCCAAGTGACCTGCAATCTGTACTAAAATCCACTACGATATACACAGATAATACAGGAAACGGGGCCGTCGGTGTCACTCCAACATCGACCGATGACAAAATATACATTCTGACACATTATGAAGTATTTGGCACTGTATCGTCAAATACCACAAATAAGGAAAGTGCTTATTGTAAACAATATGATTATTATGCTGCTGGTAACGATAAGCGCAAATATCGCAGTGATTTACTTGCGAATGCAACATGGTGGCTTCTACGCTCTCCCAATATTCCAAATGGAGAGATGTTTAGAGCGGTTGATTACGCTGGCAATCCTGACGGATATTATGCGAATTCAAGTGGAGGTTTGGCTCCATGCTTCAAGGTGTAAGCTATGGACTACATTTGTTTTAATCGTTTTAAGCAAAACGCCTTGTGCGGTGAAGTAAACATTCGATATGGCACAAAACTTGATGAAGCCAACAATGTAATCAGCTACTGCGGGAACTCCATTTGCTATATAAAAAGCCAAAACGCCTATGATTATTTCGCAAGGAATGATGATGGGAAAGGCTTGGTTCGTGGGAAGCTGACAGCAGAAATAATCAAACTGCTGAATAACCGCAAAGACGGAAAGTACCAAGACCGATGGGATAGGATTTGGGATGATTTATCTTTGCTGAAATACAAACGCCCCGAACACGATGACTATTGGTTGTGGAACTATGATTTTTTCAATGCTTCGATTGAGGAGCTGAACAGAATTAAATCCATGATACTGGAGGTGTGACAATGTATAAAATCAAAGCAGAGGGCAAGGAATACTATTCCGACACCTTAGTGTATGTGAAGAAAGCCCCAAATGGGTGTTATGTTCCTTGTTTGCCAGAGGAAGCCGAATATATTGTCGGAAAGGTGCCCGAAGATACCATCTTTGAGAATGCTGAAATAGAAAATTTTGATGGTGGTTCTATGGCATCCGATATGCAGGAAGCCTTAAACATTTTGGGGGTGAACTAATGGGCTATTACACTGAAAAAGCCAAAGAAGTAAAAGCAAAGCAGGAAGCAGAGTTGGAACATCTGAAAGCAGCGCTGCAAACCCTTGGCGTAGAAACCGAAGAAAAGGAGGAAACATCCAATGCGGGATGATATCTTGAAGCAGGCGCAGGAGATTCGGACGAGCATTGACAGCGTGACCGGTGCCATGGCTGACGCTGATGCAGCAAAGAACCCCATGCTGTTCCTACCATGGGAAACTGATACCAAGTATGCGGTGGGTGACCGCAGACGACACGATGGCAAGGTATACAAGTGCTTGCAGGCGCATACCTCGCAAGCAGACTGGGAACCCCCGGCTGTTCCTGCTCTGTGGGTGGTCGTCAATATCAGCTCTCCTGGCACTATTGATGACCCAATCCCGGCATCGAAGGGTATGGAATACGAGTACGGCAAGTACTACCTCGACCCGGAGGACAGCAAAACCTACCTCTGCAAGCGTTTGAATGAGACAGGCACTATCGTGCTGTATTACCTGCCGCACGAGCTTGTAGGCCAGTATTTTGAGGAGGCATAACCCATGGAAATTGCACTGGCCCTCCTCGGCTCCGGCGCATTGGCTACCGTCATTAGCTGGCTGCTGCATCGTATTGACCGCAAGCAGGACAAGCAGGATCAGATTATCTCCGGTATGGCAGCCTTGGACAATAAGCTGCAACAGCATATTGATTCTGACGAACGCTACCGGACAGATATGTGCCGCATCCGCATCCTGCGCTTTTCGGACGAGCTGCGCCGTGGGGCGAACCACAGCGAAGAATCCTTCAACAATGTGCTGGAGGATATCGACAACTACACAGAGTACTGTGTGGAGCACGAAGATGTCTACATCAATTCCAAAGCGGATGCAGCGATCCGCAACATTAAGAGCGTCCACGACCGCTGTATTCGTGGCGAACTCAAATTCCTTTAAGGAGGACATAAAATGAACGAATTTGTAACTTGGACTTCCCTTGGTACTTACGCAGGCGCTGTAATGATGGTCACTATCATCACCCAGTTTTTGAAGCAGACACCCCTTGCCAAGCTGAACGCACAGCTGTTGGCGTACATTGTGGCGGTGGCTATCCTCATCGGCGCAGAAGCATTTAACGGCTCTGCCGTAACGGTACAGGGCGTAATCCTGTGCCTGCTCAATGCGGTTATCGTGGCCTTGGCTGCTAATGGTACATATGACGCAGCCACCACCGGCATGGTGAAAAAGGTCAAAGAGGAGGAATTCCCTCTTGAGGAGGTGGGGAAAGATGCCTAAAGTGTATCTTTCCCCCGAACGCAGACCGGCTCCCCATGCTCCGTACTACGGCTTCCCCGGCGTTTATGAGCATGATGTGTGTGTAGAGATCGGCGCTTATTGCGCCGAGGCTCTCACCCGCTGCGGGTTCGATGTGATGGTCGCATCTCCCAACAAGACGATGCAGGAGCGAGTAGCCGAAAGCATCGCTTGGAAATCCAACCTCCATATGCCCATCCATACCAATGCAAGCACGGCCACCTTGAAAGAAGGGACTGCACAGGGACCGACTGTCCTGCGCTACGGCAGAGCCGGAGGCATCAGCGACCGGGCCTGTCAGATGGTCTACCGCAGACTGATGGAGATTTACCCCCGGAGCACCCACCGAGGGGTCTATCAGAAGGACGAGTTTTACGAGATAGGCAGAACTCCCATGCTGTCGATCTATCCCGAAATCGCTTTCCACGATAATGGGCAGGATGCCATTTGGATTGTGCAAAACAAAAAGCGCATTGCCGAGGCACTCTGCAAGGGCGTGTGCGACTGGTTCGGCGTGACCTACAAAGAGGAAGAAAAGCCGCAGACCGACCATGACAAACTTCTTGACGAGCTGGAAGACATCAAAGAAAAATACAGAACCGAACACGCATCCGCACAGGCATTGCGTGGCAGAATTTTAGCCGCCATCGAACAGTACGATACGGTGGCAAAATAACTCACTTTGCAACTCACTTTTGTTCCGAAAGTGAGTTTTTCATGCTTTTTTCAGCGGAATGAAAGTAGGAAAAACCGCTTGATTCCTACACTTTACTGCAATAACATAATTTTGCGTGTGGGTTCAAGTCCCATCTTCCGCACCAAAAAGAAAAAGACGCCCAAGGGCGTCTTTTTCTTTTTGGTGCACTGGGGAGCACAAAGCCTGCGCAAAGGACCAGTCTGTGCCCTGATGAAACGCGAAAGACAACCCTGACGGTTTTCTTTCACACTATCTTTCCCTCCGAAGGCGCAGGCTTGTCCAGATATTACCGGCCGTCTTTTTCTTTTTGGTGCGGTGGGGAGCACAAAGCCTGCATAAAGGGCCAGTCTGCCCCAGCTTAAATGCGGAATAGGCTATTTTCACCTGTTCAGTGAAAGAAAAATCTGATTAAATCAAAACAGAGGGGCCGCTCTCTCTTGCAGAGCAGCCCCTCTGTCCAAAACGACTACACCGGGTTGTTTTGTCCATTCACCCCCGGCAGAGCGCCCTCCGGAGAGCTATGGGGCCAATCTGCGTGGGATGCTTTCCTCAAAAATATCTAGCTGATATTTTTGAGCTAATGCACGAATGGTATTTCGCTCGCTGCGGCGAGCGACCGGCCTTTTTCAAAAGGCCGGCGCCAAAACTTTTTACATTTTTCCTCTCGCGCACGCGCGTGCACCCGCCCGTACCCGCGCGCTACATGCGTGTATATGTACGCGCGCATGGAATTTCAGTCCGGATTATGGGACTCATCATCTGCTACAATAAAACCGTGGAAAGCAGCCGGCAGCCCCTTATCCCAGGAGAGAAACCGAGAAGAAAACTGCCGCCGGTCAACCATTCCGGGCGGCCAGCAGCCCCGCCGCAAAGTCCCTTACCCGCTGCGTTTCCGCCGGGGTCAGCCGGGCCAGCAGCGCCCCCAGGCTCTCCCCACCCAGTCCGTCCTCCGCCGGGAGGGCGGGCTTTTCTATTTGCGGCGAATTGCCGCACAGCCAGTCCACTGTCACATTGTATTTTTCAGCGATCTCCCGCAGCTTTCCCCGGTAGGAGCCACTCCGTCCGGCCCGCCAGTCGGCCACCACATTGCCGCTTTTGTAGCCCAGTGACCGGGCAAATTCCGCATCCGCCCCATGCCGGTCCGGGATCAGGGATAGAATTCTTTGCAGCATAATATCCATATTTTCTCTCCTCATTTTGGCTAAATCTACAAAAACTCACAAATCGTGAGAAAACACTTGAAATAACGCAAAACATGAGTTACAATGGAAAGTGGGATCTTTCCCCAAACGCTCTGTTTTGTATGATTCTTCGCTTGTTCAAGCGGTTTCCATCTCTATCATACCGCAAAAAGCTGCCCTTGTCAAGTGTCTTTAATCCACATGAACATGAGCTTTCGAAACCGTCCCAGCCGGGGGAACGGCCTGCCGCGGCAGGGGGGAGCCGTCCCACCCGGCGAAAACCAAATGACCGGCGGAATGCCGGAGAGAGAAAACCGATGAAGTGCCGAATCAAAAGCCAAACGGACTTTGGCCGCCGCCTTGTCAACCGGGCTTTTGGCGCAGCTTCAGCCGGGGGAACGGCCTGCCGCGGCAGGGGGGAGCCGTCCCGCCCGGCAAAATCAAACGACCCGGCCACGAGGCCGGAGAGAGGAAACCGATGAAACACAACACAAAAAACCGAAAGGGGGCCGCCGCATGAGCACCGTCTATGCCAGCCCCATCTGGCTGGGGAGACCCCACTGCCCGGTGACAGTCACCACCGGGGCCGGGGCAGTCGTCACGGCCGCCCTGGGCAGCCTTACCCTGACCGCCACCGCCGATGCCAACGGCCTTTGCGCCATGAAGCTGCCCCGCCGGGGCCGCTGGGATTTTACCGCCGTGTTGGGGGCCAAAAAGGGCTTTGGCACGCTGGCGGTCCCGGGGCAGAGAAGTCTTTCCCTGCCGCTGTATTCCACCACCCTGGCGGAAAATTCCTGGGCCGAGATCGCCGCGGCGGCAGCGGCCGGGATAGCTGCTCGGCTGTGGTCGCCGGGGGATGTGAAAGAGCTGACCATCAGCGGCACGGCCGGCCTGCTCACCGTCACCGATCTGACCATCGGGGCTATCATTCTGGGCTTTGACCACAATGCCGCCCTGGAGGGCAGCGGCCGAATCCACCTCCAGCTGGCGCGCCTGGGGGCGACCCCGGTGGCCCTGGTGGATAAACGCCACGGCAGCTTCAGCGACCTGGCCGGGGCCTTTACCATGAACACCACCGCCACCAGTGAAGGCGGCTGGCAGGGCTGCCATATGCGGCAGGAGATCCTGGGCAGCGACAGCAGCGATGTACTAGCCCCCAAGGAGGGGACGCTGCTGGCCTTGCTGCCGGAGGAGCTGCGGGCGGTGATGAAGCCCTGCACCAAATACACCGATAACACCGGCAATTCCATGGAAGCCGCCGCGGTGACCGCTACCCAGGAGTGGCTGTTCCTGCTCTCGGAGTGGGAGTACTACGGGGCCCGCACCATGGCCAATGAGGGAGAGCAGAGCTTCCAGCGGCAGTATGCCTACTATGCCGCCGGCGGCAGTCCGGCCAAAATGCGCCACAACCGCACCACAGCTACGGCCCGGGATTGGTGCCGCAGCCCGGCGGCGGGGTGGGCCGGCTTTTGCCATGTGAACAAGGACGGCACTGCCTATTACGAGGCCCCGAATGCCGACCTGGGCATTGCACCGGCCTTTGTGCTGGGCGCATAAGATAGACTGGGAGGTGTGAACATGGATCAGGAGATCATAGTGGCGGGGCTGGCGCTGGTGGGCAGCCTGAGCGGCACCTATTTTGCCAACCGCCGGGCCACCGCCCTTATCGCCTACCGGCTGGAGCAGCTGGAAAAGAAGGTGAACCAACACAATTCCGTGATAGAACGGCAATATGAACTGGAGAAAAAATTTGCGGAGCACGAGCGGGACTATGCCGCTGCCTGCCGCCGCATAGAGGAGCTGGAGAAAGGAGCATAAGTATGAGTGAATTTGTAACCTGGGAGGCACTGGGCGGCTATGCCGGCGCGGTGATGATGGTGACCCTCATCACGCAGTTTTTGAAAGGGACGCCGCTGGGCAAATGGAGCAGCCAGCTGGTGGCCTATGTTATCGCCGTGGTGCTGCTGATCGGGGCGGAGATCTTTGGCGGACAGCCGGTGACAGTGCAGGGGGTGACCCTGTGCCTGCTGAACGCGGTCATTGTGGCGCTGGCGGCCAACGGGATGTACGATGCTGCCGCCAAAGGCAAAAAGACGGCGAGCTATCAGCATGAGGAGCAAAAGTAAAAAAGAGAACCCATGTAGGGTTCTCCGATTATTTGACAGGTCTGATTTCTAAAAGGCGCTCGATGGGAACATGGAGAGCTTGAGAAACATCCAGCAGCAGGCCGACCGTTGGTTTGCTGCTGGCGGTTTCTACCCGTTGAATATGTTGATGACTGTAACCAGTCATTTCGGCAAGTTGCAGTTGGGTGTACCCCGCTTCTTTACGGTAGCGCATGATGTTGAGCCCTATCTGCACATAGTCATTATAATGCTTATCCATATACACCACCTCTGCCTATTATTTTAGAGGTTTTCGGCGGCGATTTATCCAACCCAATGTGAGTAAATAATTAAATTAGGTTTTATTTTGCGCAAAAACGCGCTAGAATGTAAAAAGTGGGAGGGATAAATGATGATGGATAATAATTTTGAAAAGGCATTTGGTGAGTATCTGGACAGTGCGGAATACAACACAATTGCCAATTGAATTGTTTGCCGCTACCCGCAATGCTTTTTTGGCGGGATGGATTGCCGCAGGAGGGAGTTTGCCGGCTTCCGGACATATCTTTGAGGTATATGGAGGAAAGAATGAACCTTAAAATTGAATGAAAACTTGCAAAATTTTGTATTGACAAATGAGGTGGCATGGCCTATAATAGCCACAAATAAAAAACCTGTGATCGAGAAGAGTAACCGGTCAGTTTTCGTTGATAGCGAGCCGCGGAGGGTGCAAGCGCGGTAACGGGAGGAGCGGCGAATGGACTCGTGAGGGCGGCCGAACACGCAGAGCATGCGCCAGTAGCAGCCGACGGGAAACCGGCCCCGTTATCCATCCCGGCTTACATCATGTGTGTAGGAACAGAGCGGATGCTGCAAAGCATCAATGACGGGTGGTACCGCAGAGCTGATTTTCAGTCCTGTCCCAAGAGTTTTTCTTGGGATGGGATTTTTTATTTTACCGGGAAAGGAGCGAGCGCGATGAAAGAGAGAATACTGCCGGGACGGCGATGGTGCCCGCCCCTGGAAAAACGAAATCAATAAAATCACTACTGACCATGAAAAGGAGATAACCCCATGAAAACCAACCTGAAAAAAGTTTTTGCCCTTATTTTTGCCGTAATGTTCGTATTCTGCTTTGCCGCCTGCGGCGAGAAAAAAGCCCCGGTCATCGGCATCAGCCAGTACGGCGAGCACGAAAGCCTGGATAACTGCCGGGAGGGCTTTCTGCAGGGGCTGAAGGACGCCGGCCTGGTGGAAGGCACCGACTATACCATCGACTACCAGAACGCCGGGTTTGATGATAACATCACCAAGCAGATCGCCGAGAGCTTTAGCGCCAACAATGTGGCCTTGATGTGCGGCATTGCCACCAACAGCGCCACCGCCTGCTACGCCGCCGCTGAGAATAAAGACATCCCGGTCATTTTTACCGCCATTACCGACCCGGTACAGGCCAAGCTGGATACCGGCAATGTGACCGGCACCAGCGATAAATTGGCCGTGGAGGGCCAGCTGGAGCTCATCCGCGCGCTGCAGCCTGAGGCCAAGACCATCGGTATTCTGTATACCACCAGCGAGCCGAACTCCGTTTCCGCCATTGCCGAGTACGAGGAAAAGGCCCCGGCCTATGGCTTTACCATCGAGGCGGTGGGCGTGACCGCGCAATCCGAGGTGGTGCAGGCCTGCGATACCCTGCTGGCCCGCGGTGTGGACTGCATGAGCAACCTGACCGATAACAATGTGGTGGGTGTGCTGCCGGCCATTCTGGAAAAGACCAACGCCAAGAGCATCCCCGTTTACGGCAGCGAGATAGAGCAGGTGAAGAAGGGCTGTGTGGCCTCCATCGGCATTGATTACTATGAGCTGGGCCGCCAGACCGGCCAAATGGCCGCCAAGGTGCTGAAGGGCGAGGCCACCTGTGAGGAGATGCCCTATGAGACCATCAGCGAGTACGGACTGTATGTGAACTACACTGCCCTGACCGAGATGGGCCTGACCCTGCCGGAGGAGCTGGCCGGCCGTGCCATTGACGCCAACGCCTGATGTTTGCTTTGAATTTTTGATTTGACCGCAAGGAGTACACCATGCTGAATGTGATACTGGAGACCTGCGCCGGGACCCTGACCCAGGGCCTCATCTATGCCATTTTATCCTATGGCATCTTCATCACCTATAAGATCCTGGATTTCCCCGACCTGACGGTGGACGGCAGCTTTCCGCTGGGGGCTGCCGTGACCGCCGTGCTGCTGACCCACGGGGTGAATGCCTGGCTGACGCTGCCCATTGCCCTTGTGATCGGGGCGCTGGCGGGGCTTTGCACGGGGCTTATCCACGTCCGGGCCAAGGTGAGGGACCTGCTGGCCGGTATCATCACCATGACGGCGCTGTATTCCATCAATTTGCAGATCGCCGGCTCCAACCTGATGGTGGAGCGGGCCATTGATACCATTTACACCTCCGCCCCGGTGATGGCGCTGCTGGGCAGCGTGCCGCTTTTGTACCGCAAGCTCATTGTTTCGCTGGTGCTGGTGGTGCTCATCGGGCTGGTGCTGGAGTGGTATTTTTCCACCAAGAACGGCCTGCTGCTGCGGGCGGTGGGCGATAACGATACCCTGGTGACCACCCTGGCTGTGGATAAGGGCAGCATGAAAATTCTCGGTCTGGTGATCGCGAACGCTTTGGTGGCGCTTTCCGGGTGCATTGTCTGCCAGGAGGGACGCTCCTTCAGCGCAACGATGGGCACCGGACAAATGGTATTCGGTTTGGCGGCGGTCATCATCGGTACCACGCTGTTCCGCCGCATGAGCTTTGTGAAGGGGACGGCCGCCGTGGTCATCGGCAGCATCCTGTATAAGGCCTGCATTCAAATCGCGATCCTGCTGGGGCTGCCCGGCAATATGCTGAAATTTATCACCGCGGCGCTGTTCCTGGTCATTCTTACCACCGGGAACCTGAGCGGCCGGAAAGGAGGCGCCGACCGTGCTGGAGCTTAAAAATATCACCAAAATATATAACCCCGGCGAGATCACTGAGGCCTGCCTGTTCCGGGACTTTAACCTTTCGGTGGAAGCGGGCGAGTTTGTTTCCATTGTGGGCAGCAACGGCAGCGGCAAGACCTCCCTGCTGAATATCATCTGCGGCAGCATTCCCATTCAGGGCGGCGATGTCATCATTGACGGCGAAAGCATGTTGCACAAGAAGGAATTTATGCGGTACCGCCGCTTTGGCCGGGTGTACCAGAACCCCGCCCTGGGTACCAGTCCCAACCTGACCATGTTCGAGAATCTCTCGCTGGCGGATAACAAAGGCAAGGCCTATGACCTGAGCCGGGGCGCGAACCACGCCCGGCGGGAAAGCTACCGGGAGCAGCTGGCTTCCCTGGGGCTGGGGCTGGAGGACAAGATGGATATTAAGATGGGGGCGCTTTCCGGCGGGCAGCGGCAGGCCGTGGCCCTGCTGATGGCCACCATGACGCCCATTGATTTTCTCATCCTAGATGAGCACACCGCCGCGCTGGACCCCAAAACGGCGGATACTATTATGGCGCTGACCGACCGGGTGGTGCGGGAAAAGGGTCTGACGGCCATAATGGTGACCCACAACCTGCGCTATGCCGTGGAGTACGGCAGCCGCCTGCTGATGATGGATAAGGGCCACCTGGTGCTGGATGCCGCCGGGGAGGAAAAGAAGCACATGAGTGTGGACGATATTCTGGACCTGTTTACCAAGATCAGTATCGAGTGCGGCAACTGACTTCTGCGGCAAAAATAGGCGCGGAGAGGTCTTGCCCTGCTTTGCGAAAGAAATGAGAAAAAGTTCGGAGAAATCCGGACTTTTTTGCTTTCGCGGGGGGCGGGGGAGATTGTCTTGCGGCCAAAAATCTGCTATACTGATTCTATATTTACATATTGTTCAAGCAATCTTTATCATACTGCGGTATGATAAAGGGGAAAAGTACAGCGGGGAGGCGGCGGGATGTTCGGTTATATCAAAACCTGCACGCCGCAGCTGCGCCTGTGCGAATGGGAAGCCTACCGGGGCATCTACTGCGGGCTGTGCCGTACCCTGGGGCGGCGCTTTGGACCGCTGGCCCGGCTGACGCTGAGCTATGACTTTACCTTTTACACCACGCTGGAGATGGCCCTGCGGGAGGAAGTGCCCGAATTCCGCCGGAGAAGCTGCGGGGTAAACCCGCTGCGGCGCTGCCTGCACTGCGAGGAAAACGAGGCGCTGAACCGAGCGGCGGATATGGCCATTCTGAGTCTGTGGTATAAGGCGGAGGATACCATTGCCGATGGGGGATTCCTTGGCCGGTGCGGCGGCCGGCTGCTGCGGGCCATGCTGCGGCGGCAGTACCGCCGGGTGGCGGAAAAAACCCCCACAGTGGATGCGGTATTTGCCGGGGAGATGGACCGCCAGCGGGCGCTGGAGGCCGCCGGGGATACCAACCTGGACGAGCTGTGCGAGCCGACCGCCAAAATGACGGCGGCGATGCTGAGCCTGCTGAGTGAGGAGCCGGGCGAGCGCCGGGTGCTGGAGCGGCTGGGGTATCTGCTGGGGCGGTATATTTACATGGCGGATGCGCTGGACGACTGGGAAAAAGACAAAAAGCACGGGGATTTTAACCCCTTTTTACAGTGTGAGGATGAACCGGAGGCGCTGAAGCGCCACGCCAGAGCCAGCCTGCTGTTGACCATCGGGGAGATGGGGGCCGCGCTGGACCTGCTGGAGCTGCGGCACTTTGGGCCCATACTGGAGAATATCATCCGGCTGGGACTGCCCCAGACGGTGGAAGAACTGCAACTGCCCCCAAAGCAAAGGAGGAAACGAGAAAAATGACAGATCCCTACAAGGTGCTGGGAGTAAGTCCGAACGCGACCGACGATGAGGTGAAGGACGCCTACCGCCGGCTGGCCCGGAAATATCACCCGGATAACTATGTGAATAACCCGCTTTCCGACCTTGCGACCGAGAAGATGAAGGAGATCAACGAGGCGTACGATGAGATCCAGCGGCAGCGCAAAAGCGGCGGCAGCGGCTACGGACAGCAGAGCTATGGCGGCTACCAGCGGAATTACGGCGGGTACCAGCAGAGCTACGGTGGTTCCTCTCAGTTCGCGGATATTCGCAGGCTCATCAACCTGAACCGGCTGGGCGATGCCGAGGAGCTGCTGGATGGGATTTCCGCCAGCGCCCGTACCGCCGAATGGAACTACCTGAAGGGAATAGTAAACTACCGCAAGGGCTGGCTGGATAACGCCGTGACCTACCTGAACACCGCGTGCGCCATGGAGCCCAACAACATGGAGTACCGCCAGGCGCTGAACCAGCTGACCCAACAGCAGCGGGGCTATGCCCAGGCGGGCGGCACCAGTATGTGTGAGGTGTGCGCTTCGCTGTACTGTGCCAATGCTTGCTGCCAATGCATGGGAGGTGGCTGCTGATGCAGAAAAAGAGTGGACAGGTGGCGCTGGGCGGTATTGCTACCGGCATGTGCATCGCGTTGATGTTTGCCACGGGGATGATCCCATTTTCCTACTACGCACTGCCGGCGCTGGCCGGACTGGTGCTGATTGCCGTGCGGGAGGAAAACGGGCTTTCCACGGCGCTGATCGTCTTTGCGGCGGTTTCGCTTTTATCTGTTTTTGTAGTGCCCATCAAGGAAGCGGCGCTGCTGTTTATCGCGTTTTTTGGGTACTATCCCATTTTGCAGGAGACCTTTGCCAAGATCCGCCCCAAGGCGCTGAGCTGGGTGGTGCGGCTGGTGATCTTTAACGCGGCGGTGGTGGCGGCCTACTGGGTCATCGTCAATGTATTCGGCATCACCGAGATTTTGGAGGAATTCGGGGATTTTGGCAAGTACTCGGTGCTGGTGCTGCTGGCCTTTGCCAATGTGTTTTTTGTCATTTACGATGGCGCGGTGAAGAACATCACCCTGGCCTACCGCAACTGGTTCAGGCCGAAAATTCTGAAAAAAGTGCGCTGAAAAGGCGAAAACCGGCGGTTCTTCGGCAGAGGAGCCGCCGATGGTTTAGCTGGCAGGGCGCGGGTACCTGCCAAGAGCGCCAGCCCGCAGGGCCGCCCGGCCGCAGGCCGGGCGAGGGGGCGGCGGAGCCGCCCTCTACCCTGCCCCGGAGGGGCGGGGTGCCCTGCGGGCCGTATGCCTGCGGTTTGCAGAGACCGGCCGAGTGCCGTAGCCTGCAGAATAAGTGAGTGGAGAGCAAAAAATGAGTTACCGACTGTTTCTATTTGATTTGGACGGCACGCTGGTGGATACCTCACCGGGCATTCTGGAGGCGCTGCGCAGGATGGAGCAGGAGGTGGGGGCGGAGCCCCTGCCGCAGAAAACGCTGGAGAAGTTCATTGGGCCGCCGCTGGAGTGGTCGATGGAGACCTATTACGGGCTGGAGCCCCGGACGGCCAAGGTATGGGCGGATATCTACCGGCGCATCTATACTGAGGAAAACTGTATCGCGAAGTCGCGGCTGTACCCCTATATCCGGGAGTCACTGGCACTGATCAGGGAAAAGGGCGGTAAATGCGCGGTGACCTCCCTGAAGATGGACCGCATGGTGGCGGCTACGCTGGAGGTCTATGGCCTGGTGCCGGAATTTGACGCGCTGGTGGGCCGCAGCGAGGTCTGTCCCACCAAGGCGGATACCATCCGGGAGGCGATACGGCTGCTGGACTGGCCGGGAACCGCAGATGTGGTGCTCTTCGGCGACAGCCGCTATGATGGCGAGGGCGCCATGGAAGCCGGGGTGGCCTTTGTACCGCTGACCTATGGGTTTGGCTTTGCTGAGGAGGGCAGCATGGAGGGTCTGGATTGTGCCGCCGTGGCCCGGGAACCGGAGGATGTGTACCGCTTTATCCGCGCACAGTTTGAAGGGAAATGATACACGGCATCTTGCGGGGAGATACCGCAATATGATATAATAAAACTGCCAAAGGCGAAGGGAGCCGAAGGCGAGAGAAAGGAGCGCTGCCGATGAATGGGATTCAAGTTTTTCTGGCGGCCTATGCCCAGCCGCTGATTTGGCTGGCTGTGGCGCTGGTCATGCTCATCTTAGAAGCCGCCACGGTACAGATGGTGAGCATCTGGTTCTGCCTGGGGGCGGTGGCCGCGGCCATCGCGGCGATCCTGGGTGGTTCCATCCCGGTGCAGATTGTTGTATTTGTGGTGATCTCCGGGGTAACGCTGGCCTTTACCCGCAAGTTTGTAAAAAAGGTGCTGCGGGTGAAAAAGACCCCTACCAATGCCGATAGCGTCATCGGCGCCATCGGGCAGGTGGTAGAACCCATCGACGATGAGGCGGGCACCGGACGCATCAAGGTGGAGGGCATGGACTGGAGCGCCCGCACCACCGATGGCAGTAAGCTGCCGGAGGGCGTAAAGGTAAAGGTAAAAGCAATCGCAGGTGTTAAACTGATGGTTTCCCCCATCAGAGAAAAGGAGGACTAATATTATGTGGCTGATTATTGTTCTGGTTGTGCTGGTGATCCTTTTGCTGGTGACCAATATCCGGGTGGTTCCGCAGGCGACCGAGTTCGTCATTGAGCGCCTGGGTACCTACTACACCACCTGGGAGACTGGCCTGCACTTTAAGGTGCCGTTGGTGGACCGTGTGGCGAAGCGCATCTCGCTGAAGGAGCAGGTGATGGACTTTGCACCCCAACCGGTTATCACCAAGGATAATGTCACCATGCAGATCGATACCATCGTATTCTACCAGGTGACCGATGCCAAGCTGTATACCTACGGCGTGGAGCGGCCTATTCTCGCTATCGAGAGCCTGACCGCCACCACCCTGCGTAATATCATCGGTGATATGGAGCTGGACCACACCCTGACATCCCGCGATGTCATCAACAGCCGCATTACCGCCGCGCTGGACCAGGCCACCGATAAGTGGGGCATCAAGGTAAACCGCGTGGAGCTCAAGAACATCGTGCCGCCGCGTGACATTCAGGACGCCATGGAGAAGCAGATGCGTGCCGAGCGTGAGCGCCGTGAGGCGATCCTGCGCGCCGAGGGTGAAAAGCGCAGCCAGATCCTCATCGCCGAGGGTAAGAAGGAAAGCCAGATCCTGAACGCCGAGGCCGAAAAGCAGGCGGCCATCCTGCTGGCGGAAGCCGAGAAGGAAAAGAAGATCCGCGAGGGCCAGGGCGAAGCCGAGTCCATTATGCTGGTACAGAAGGCGCAGGCCGATGCCATTCGCCTGCTGAACGAGGCCTGCCCCAGCCGGGAAGTGCTGACGCTGAAGGCCTACGAGAGCTTTATGAAGGCGGCCGACGGCCAGGCGACCAAGATCATCATTCCCAGCGAGATCCAGGGAATGGCGGGTCTGGCGGCCTCCGTCAAGGAGCTTGTCAAGGAATAAGCCGAAATTTTAGTAAAAGCGCTGTCCCCCATGGGATGGCGCTTTTTTTTGGCTTGTGCTATAATGGAGACAGAGATCCCCTGCCCGGGGTAGAGGTGGGGGAGGGGGGAGCCGGTGGCCGGCACCAAAACGGAGGAGGACGCGAAAATGGCAAAGCTGTATTTCAAATACGGGGCAATGGGCAGCTCCAAATCCGCCCAGGCACTCATTACCAAGTTCAACTACGAGGAGCTGGGCATGACCGTCTGGCTCATCAAACCCTCGGTGGATACCCGTGACGGCGCCGATATCATAAAATCCCGCATCGGCTTGGCAAAAAAGGCGGATATCATCCTGCCGGAGGATAACATCATCGAAAAATTCGACCAGCACCCCGGCATGGATGTCATCATTGCCGATGAGTGCCAGTTCTTCACACCAGAGCAGATCGACCAGCTGCGCACGCTGGTGGATGAGCGGGATATGCCGGTCATCTGCTTTGGGCTGCGCACCGACTTTTTGACCCACCTGTTCCCCGGCAGCCGCCGCCTTTTTGAGGTCGCAGACTCCCTGACCGAGATAAAGACCGTATGCGCCTGCGGGCACAAGGCAACCGTCAATGCCCGAATTGCGGGCGGGCGCATCGTCACCGAGGGCGAGCAGGTCTTTTTGGGCGGCAACGAAAGCTATGTTGCCATGTGCTACAAGTGCTGGCAGGAGAAGATCAAAAAGCAGCGGGAGGAAGACAATAACCGATGATTTGAGACCGGCGGCAGCCGGCATTTTGGGGGAGAAATAGTTATGGCAAAGGATAAAACCGAAAAAACCAATGTGATGCGCCTGCTGGAGCAGAAAAAGCTGCCCTATACCCCGCACGATTACCTGGCCACCGGCGCGGTAAGCGGGGTGGAGGTGGCGGCGGCGCTGGGCGAGCCGCCGGAGCGGGTCTTTAAGACGCTGGTGACCACCGGCGCCTCCGGCGGGCACTATGTCTTTGTCATCCCCGTGGCGGAGGAGCTGGACCTGAAAAAAGCCGCCAAGGCGGTGGGGGAGAAAAGCATCGTCATGCTGCCGCAGAAGGAGCTGTTGCCCCTCACCGGGTATATCCACGGCGGGTGCAGCCCCATCGGTATGAAAAAGCCGTTCCCCACGGTGCTGCACGAGAGCGCCGCAGACTGCGAGAGCATCTATGTCAGTGCGGGGAAGATCGGCTATCAGGTGCAGCTTTCCCCCGGCGACCTGCAAAAGATGCTGCCGATGAAGCTCTGCGATGTGATAAAATAAGCGCAAAAACGCCCGCCGTATGGCGGGCGCGTTTTGTTTTAGTTGGCGGGGGTGAATTCGCAGGAGAGATACCGCAGCTGCAAGCCCAGCAGCGGGCTTTCCCATTCCTCCCACTCCAGCGTGCGGGTGCCCATCAGGTAATCGGTGGGCAGAATGTTGCCATGCATTAACCGATTGCAGCAGTCCTCGTAGGCTTCAGCCGGATCACCGCCCTGCCCATAGCCGTTGCCGTAGACGGAGAAAACCCCCTTGTAGTGGTTTTCCCCCAGCTGCTCCAGGTGGGTCAGTACCATAAAGTTGGGGATGATCATGCCCCAGCCGGTAGATTCCACATTTCCATCCTGCGTCAGGGTGGTATTACGGGTTTCATACTGGGTGATGGGCTCACCCAGGTATTCCATGGCGGCCCGGTCATATTCCGCCTTGGGGTAGGAGTAGGTCACTTCTTTTCCGGCAGCCATTTCCTCAGCGGCCAGCTTTACCAGCACATAGGCGGCCCGGCTGCCGGCGGCTTCCTTTTGGTTGGCGGCGGGATACAGCAAAAAGATATCGGCGTTATTATAGGGGTTCTGGAAATACTCAAAGTACTTCTTCACATCGGGGTCAATGGGAGTATTGTCCGGCTCGGTGACGGGGTCGGTCACAGGGTCGGTCACAGGGTCGGTCACGGGATCGGTCACGGGATCGGTCACGGGATCGGGGTCGGGATCGGGAGTGGGGGCGGGCTTTTCGCCGCAGGCGGTCAGCAGCAGGGCAAGGCACAAGGCAAGCAGCAGGGGCAGCATCGTTTTCTTCATGTTGTTTCCTCCCGTTGGTGTCATTGGTATTAGGCTTACACTATTTATAACGAACGAGCGCCGCAAAATGCAACACGCTTTTGCAAAAAAACTGCGGCAAGGAAGATATTTCCTCGATTTCATTATACATAAGGGGGGGGTGAAAGTCAAGCACGGGCCCATAAGCCGGACAAAACGCAAAAACACCCCGCCGCAGGGGCAGGGTGTTCGTGTGCTTTTAACCGCAGGCAGCCTTAGTCGGTGACATAGGGCAGCAGGGCCAGATGACGGGCACGCTTGATCGCGGTGGTCAGCTGGCGCTGATGGCGGGCGCAGGTACCGGTCACGCGGCGGGGAACGATCTTTCCACGCTCGGACAGGTAGCGGCGCAGACGCTGGGTGTCTTTATAATCGATCATCTCGATCTTATCGGCACAGAAAGCACAAACCTTTCTGCGGGGACGACGGTCGCGGTTCATGGGTCTCTCGGGTCTTTCGGTACGCTCCATAGCCATGGTTCAAACCTCCTTATTAGAATGATGAAACAGTTTTCGTTGGGATCAGAAGGGCAGGTCGTTATCGCTTTCCACTTCCTCAAAGTCGCTGGCAGCGCCGCTGGTATAGGCGGGCTGCGCGGGGGCGGGGGCGGCGTAGCTGTTATCGCCATAGCTGTTATTGCTATAGCTGCCGCCATTGCCGGAACCGGCATTGCTGGAGCGTGCGCCGGTAAAGAATACATTATCGGTCACGATCTCGGTGGCGGTGCGCTTGTTGCCGTTTTTGTCCTCGTAGTTGCGGGTCTGGATAGAACCCTCCACCCCGATGACATCGCCCTTGTGGAAGTAGCGGCAGACGAATTCTGCCTGCTGACGCCAGGAAGTGATGTTGATAAAGTCAGTCTTGCGCTCGCTGTCCCGGCCGGAAAAACGGCGGTCCACAGCGATGCTGAAGCTGCATACAGAGATCCCGCTTTGGGTCTGCTTCAGCTCCGGGTCTGCGGTCAGGCGACCGATGAGAATGGCTTTGTTAAACATTACATCATCTCCTTAGTTCTCTTTTGCAATGATGAGAGAACGGATCACGCCTTCAGTGATCTTGTAGATACGATCCAGCTCGGCAGGGAACTCGTGGGGAGCAGTGAAGTTGACGAGAACATAGTAGCCTTCCTGCTCGTAGTCGATTTCGTAAGCCAGTCTGCGCTTGCCCCACTCATCGATGGAATCGATGGTGCCGTTGGCAGCAATCAGATCGGTAAACTTCTTCACCAGCTCGGCGGTGGCTTCCTCGGTCAGCTTGTTGCTCAGTACGAATACTGTCTCATAGCTCTTGGTCAGGTTTGCCATACTTTACACCTCCTTATGGACTTTCGCCCCCTGCACCGGGCAGGGGGAAGGAGTCATGCCATGAAAATTTAGCACAACATAGGAATTATACCAATAAAAAAACCGCAAGTCAACACCCCGGACCTGCGGTTTTTGCTTTATTTTCGCACTTTTTTATATCATTTTATATCATAAAAAGGGAAGTGACCACAGAGGAGACCGAAAGCAGCCCGATGACGATGAGGAATACCAGCAGCCAACTGGTGCCGCCCATGTGGGAAAGGTTCTGGTAGTACTGCTGGGTACCGGCCGCTGCGTGGCCGCGGTAGCGCTGGATGCGGACCTGCTGGGTGATCTTCTTGAGGTAGAAATAATTGAAGAACAGGGAGCAAAGCACACTGAGCACCAGCCCGCCGTACTGCACAATGGCGGAGGTGGAAACCAGCGCCTGGTAGTAGGGGGAAAGGGTATTGATGTGCATAAACTCGCTGAGGGTGGTGGCCCCCGCGGCCATCAGCTCCTGGAAGTAGGGGATATAATTGATGGCAAAGGGGATATAGCAGGCGGCCTTTATGGCCAGCAGAATGCCGCCCAGGGCATACATCTTGCGGTAGAAGCAGTACAGCCCGGTGAACAGGAACGCCCCCAGGTTAAAGCTCACAGCGGTCTTGCGCTGCAGCATCGCCCGGAATTTGTATAGGAAGTTTAGGGCATTGGGCCCCACATAGGCGGCCACCTCCCGGGCGGTCAGCTCATCGCCCAGCTTTTCATTGGGATTTACATTGTACTGGTCGCGCACATATTCCGCAAAGGCCCCGCCGTCCTCGGTCTCGCGGTCCCCAGCCGGGATGCGTTCGCCGGTCTCCTTCAGCGGGTAGCCGCACAGGTCGCAGCGCTCCTGTCCGGCAGGGTTCACGGTGCCGCAGCGGCTGCACATCACATAGCCTTCGCCGTCCGTCTTGTTCTGGGGGGCATGCGGCTGCTCCTCCAGTGGTACGGAAGGCCCCGGAGCGGCCTTGGGCGGCTGCCACACATAGCCCTCGGCATGGCGGGCCTCATTAACACAGTGGCCCAGTTCTTTATAGCAGGCGCGGTGGTAGGGCGTGCCGCACTCCGGGCAGACGACCACATCGTCTTCCGCGGTAAACTTTTTGCCGCAGGCCGCGCAGGGGATACCGGTGTATTTCACAAAAATTGTCCTCCTTATCGGAACTCTACCGAATATTATAGTATACCCCCGGAGGCAATTCAATGGACTTTCGGTGAACAAATCGAATTTTTAATGCTTTTTTTGGCAAATTTCCGGGAATCATTTTACAAGAGCCCATAATTATGATAAAATAAATCGGATAATGAATAAGTGCAACATAAAATACGGGGAGTAAATAAGATGTAGATATAATACGATTTGTAATAACATAAGACTATATACAGGAAAGGTTAAAAGAATATGCTGCAATTTGAAGAACTGCGCCTGAAGCTCCAGGGCATGGAGCCGGAGCTCCGGGAATTAAAACAATCTCTCAACATTGATAAGCTGGGCATCGAGATCGCTGAGCTGGAGCGCAAGGCCGCGGAGCCCAGCTTTTGGGATGACATGGAAAACAGCCAGAAGGTGCTCCAGCGCACCTCCCAGCTCAAAGCCAGTGTGGAAACCTATAATAAGCTGCAATCGCTGTACGAGGACACCCTCACCCTCATCGAGCTGGCGGAGGAGGCCGGCGATGAAAGCGTGTACGAGGAAGCCGCCGCCGATACCGAGCAGCTGCAGACCCGCATGGCGGAGGTGCGTCTGACCACCCTGCTCACCGGGGAATATGACAGCAAAAATGCCATCCTCACTTTCCACGCGGGGGCCGGCGGCACCGAGGCACAGGATTGGGCGCAGATGCTGTACCGCATGTACACCCGCTGGGCGGAGCGCCACGGCTACGCCTATAAAATACTGGACTACCTCGATGGCGACGAAGCGGGCATCAAAAGCGCCTCCATCCTCATCGAGGGAATGAACGCCTACGGCTTCCTCAAATCCGAAAACGGCGTGCACCGTCTGGTGCGTGTTTCTCCCTTCGATGCCAGCGGCCGCCGTCAGACCTCCTTTGCCTCGCTGGAGGTCATGCCGGAGATCGACAAGGATGTCAATATCGAGATCCGCGAGGAGGACATCCAGATGGATGTGTACCGGGCCAGCGGCGCGGGCGGGCAGAAGGTCAATAAGACCTCCAGTGCCGTGCGCCTGACCCACCTGCCCACCGGCATCGTGGTGGCCTGCCAGGTGGAGCGCAGCCAGCACCAGAACCGCGAGGTCGCCATGAATATGCTGCGCAGCAAGCTGGTGGAGATCAAGGAGCGCGAGCACCTGGATAAGATCGAGGACATTAAGGGCGTGCAGAAGGAGATCGCCTGGGGCAGCCAGATCCGCTCCTATGTGTTCATGCCCTACACCATGGTCAAGGATCACCGCACCAACTACGAGACCGGCAACATCACCGCCGTTATGGATGGCGACCTCGATGGCTTCATCAATGAGTATTTGAAGAAAAAGAGCCAGGGCACACTGGAAAAATAATTCCCGCCGAGGCCATATCGGTGGAAAGCATACCAAGGGAGGGCAAAGACCAATGAAGAAATGCACCAAAGTTTTTTCCGTTATCCTTGCCGCTATGATGCTGGCATCCCTTGCCGCTTGCGGCGCCGAAAAGGTAAAGATCACCCCCACTGCCGCCCGGTCCATCGAGACCGAGGTGTACGAAACAGCGGATTTCAGCATCACTATCCCCAAGGGCTGGGTGGTCACCACCGGCGGTGAGAATATCTACCACAGCATCCGTGTTTACGATCCGGAAGAGCCCATGAATCAGATGTTCAGCCTGCTGAAAGCCGATGTGCTGCTGCATAGCCAGGCGGGCAAAAAGGCGTGGCAGTATATGGCCAGCGTCGGCAGCGCCGGCGCTTCGCTTTTTGCGCAGGCCGCCGTGCTGGGAACTCCCTCCACCGAGGGCTTTTATCAGATCTTTCCCGATTATACCGCCTTTGTGATGCAGGTGGAGTCCAGCTATGCGGGCTACACTTTCCCCACCTTCAATGACTTTACCGTGACCGAGCATTTCCCCTTTACCAGCGGCCTTTCGATCCATGCCCTGGGGGAGGAGCTGCTGCGTGGCACCTTTACCGATGGCGAAAAATCCGGCGAGGGTCTCTTTGCGGCCACCGTGGTGGATTTCGGCAGTATAACCCTCCCCGATGGCACCATGGGTGTCTATCAGCCGCGGAAGGTGGATGGTGGCTACTACATGGCCTATAATATCATGGCCGTCACAGCGGTAAAGGATACCTTCATCGAATGGGAGAGCATCCTTACCGAATGCATGAAAACGCTGCAATATTCCGAGAGCTTTGTCAGCGCCGCCAACCAGGCCAGCAATGAGAAGGTCGCCCTCTCTCAGCAGGTCAGCCAGAGCTTTAATGAAACCATGGATGGCATGATGTCCTCCTGGGAAAACCGCAATAAGAGCCAGGATATCCTCAGCCAGAAGCAGAGCGACGCCACCCTGGGCTACGAGCGGTTCTACGATACCGAGACCGGCGAGATCTACCGCGCCGCCATTGGCTTTGGCGATAGCTACGATGGAAAGCGCTATCAGCCCGTTACCGATGACAACATGTATACCGAAGCCATCAGCGGCTACATCGAGCGCCTCAGTTGACCCCCATAAAAACCAACCCCGACCTGCGGAACACCGCAGGTCGGGAATTTTTTATTATAAATTTTAGAAAGTAGCTTTGGCTTGACTTAACGCATAGATCATGGAATCAATACCTGATAGCGCCGTATAACAGCTGCCGGTTTTCCTAAAGGCGGGAGTGTAATAGATATTATTGTCAGCGTCAAAGCAGAATTCTTCCGCAGTCAGTTCTTTCATTTCAGATGCCAGCAGACCGTTTCCCCAAAAGCTCCGCAGGAAGTCAATTCCCGCACACATGGTAGCGATGGGCTTCTTTTTGCTGAAAAAATAAGTGACACACGCCGTTATCGCGTCAGAATGCCTATAATTGTTCAACAAGCCGATCCCGCCGGGGATAATTAACGCACCGTATTCTTCAAAATCAATCTCACGAATATCTTTTATGTGGCCTCTGCCGATGCGGGCAGCTTCTAAAAGAATATTCCGCTTTTCTGCTATCTGCTCCGTCAGGTGGTTAACCGATGGAACAGAAAGCTCTTCCGCAACAGGGGTGTAATCACATCCATACTTGTCAAGCGCTGTATATGTCAGAATTACTTCTTCGATGCATGAGCCATCACCAAGTCCGCAGCCAGCTAATAAAACCAGACACTTCATTTTCGGTTACCTCTACAAAATTCAATCGGTTCATTTTCTCTTTCACCACTCCGCCTCTCCCAGCAGCCGTGCTATCACCTCACTGGCGATCAGCAGCCCGGCGCTGCTGGGCACCCACGGGCTGCTGCCGGGGGTATCCTTGGGGCGGGGCTGCCCCGGTGCGGGGGCGGCTGTGCGATTTTTGGGCGTTCTGGGCGGTTCGGTGGAATACACCACCCGCAGGTGCTCTATGCCGCGGGCCCGCAGCTCCCGGCGCATTACCCGGGCCAGCGGGCAGGTGGTGGTCTTGCTGATGTCACATGCCATCAGCAGGTCGGGGCGTAGCTTATTGCCAGTGCCCATACTGCTGATGATCGGCACCCCCAGCGCCTTGGCCGTCTGGATCAAGTGCAGCTTGGCCGTTACGGTATCTATGGCGTCCACAATGCAGTCAAAGCCGGAAAGGTCGATCTGATCGGCGTTTTCCGGCATATAAAAAACGGGGTATTCGGTGATTTCGATATCGGGGTTGATATCCCGCAGGCGGGCGGCCATCACATCGGCCTTTTTTTGCCCGATGGTGGAATGCAGCGCCACCAGCTGGCGGTTCAGGTTGCTTTCACTCACGGTATCATGGTCGATGAGGGCCAGCTGCCCCACACCGGCCCGGCCCAGGGCTTCGCAGCACCAGCTGCCCACGCCCCCCAGGCCAAAGATGGCCACCTTTTTGCGGGAAAGTGCTTTAATGGCGTCCTCCCCCAGCAGCAGGGCCGTCCGTTCAAATTGGCTCATGCGTTTCCCTCCCGGCGGCGGGCCAGCTTCTGCTGGCGGATATCCCGCCCGACAAATCCCAGCATGGTATAGCTGCCGATGAGCCGGGAAAGGATGCGTTCATTGTAGGCTTTGCTCAGGGCGGGCAGGTCCAGGTTGGTGCTGATGATGGTGGCCCGTCCCTCGGTCATCCGGTCATTGATGACCTGGTACAGCACCGATTGGCTGTACGCCGTGGCAAATTCCGCCCCCAGGTCGTCCAGGATCAGCAGGTCGCAGGAGAGGATCTCCCGCATGGCGGTCAGGTCATCCGCCCCGGCCTCCCGGTTAAAGCGCACTCGTTCAAACCGGTCAATGAGCGCCTGCGCCGGGTAGTAGCGGACCTCATATCCTCTGGCGGCCACCTCCATGGCAATGCAGGCGGAAAGATAGGTTTTGCCCAGTCCCGTCCGCCCCATAAACAGCAGATTCCCGCTGCCTCCGCTAAAATCCGCGGCATAGCGGCGGCACCGGTTCAGGATATTTCTCATGGTCTCCCGCGGGGAGCGTCCGCCGGCCTCCGCCGCATCGCCGTAGTAGCTCAGGTCAAAGCCCTCAAAGCCCTCGCAGCCCGCCAGCACCCCGGCCGGCAGGGCGGCCATGGCTTCCTTTTGCAGCAGCTGGGTCAGGCAGCGGCAGCGCCGGCCCTCCGTGTAGCCGGTATCCCGGCACAGGGGGCAGCTGTACTGTGGCCGCAGCAGCTCCTCCTCTATGCCGGCTGCCGCCAGGGTGTGCAGTTTATCCCGCTGCACCTGCTCCAGCCCCTTTTGGTATGCCTCTATCGGCTCGCCGTTTATTACCGCAGTGGTCATCTGGCGGCACAGCGCGGCGGCTTTGCCATCGTATTCCCGCAGCTGCGGCAGGCTCCGGTAAAGCTCCTCCCGCCGCAGGGCGGCGTCCTTTTCGGCCTGGCTGCGGCGCCGGGCCAGCAGCTCCATCGCGTTGCGATAAGCGGTGTTTTCCATTTCGATTGATTCTCCTACTCGTCAGTGTTCTGCTCCATAATGCGCATGGCCTCCCCAATATCGAAGGAATATTCCCCCGCAGCGGCCCGTTGGGCGGCGGTGCGCTCGGCCTCGGCGGCCTCCACCGTGGTAATGCCCTTGGCGGCCCAGGCGGCCAAAATTTTATCAATATAGGCGAAGGATACCTTGCCCGTGGCCTCCACCGCGCGGTCATAGGCCAGCTTCATCAGCACTTCCGGGGTCATGTATTCCCCAAACCAGCGGTTCACACAGGCCTTTTCCCGGGCGGTCAGCGCCCGCTCCGGCAGCCCGAACAACCGCCGGATGCGGCCCTCATCGTCCTCCTGCTTGGTCAGCCGCTGGATATGGCTCTCTGCCTTTTCATAGGTATCTATGCCATCCTCCAGCCAACCCGCCACCATCTTTTCCAGATAGCTCAGCTTCTTTTTGCCCTTTTCCCGGCAGTAGGCAGCTGCCACCAGCAGGTATTCGGGGCTCAGCTCCAGCGAACCAAATAGATACGCCAAAATCTCCCGCTCACTAGGGGAAAGCACACTCCCCCGCGCGGCTTCCAGCTCGGCGGCCAGCGCCGCAAACTGCTTGTCCTCCCGCAGCATGGTGTTGATCTCCCCCGGGGAGAGATGTCCCCGGCTGCGGATAGTGGTGATGCCGTTTTCGGTCGTCTTCACTACGGCGCTTTCGTTATTTTCGGGGGCTTTTGGTGCTTCCTTCGCGGGCTGTGGGTTCTGGCTTTCGGCAAACAGCCCCGATTCCTGCCAGTATTGCAGGCAGTCGGTTACCGCCGCTTCGTCCATTCCCAGCCGCGCCGCAATGCCGGCGGTATCCACAGGGCCTTGCCCCTGCCGCAGCGCCAGCAGCAGCACCTTGAGCTGCTCCTCGGTGCAGAATTTCAAATATCGGTCGGCCACCGCGGTGGGGACGGCAAAAATGCTGCCCCATGGGCCAAAGTTAATTTCATAGGACATGGTTTGCTGTCCTCCCTTGTGATAGCTTGCACAGGGCGCAGGTCCCTGCCTTACGGGCCGCAGGCCGCCCCGGCTGCGCCGGGGCTGGGGGCCTTTCGGCCCCCTACGGCCGTCCTGCGGACGGCCGGGCCTGCGGCCCGCACCCCGGTCCCTGCTTTCCCCCGCCCAGCCGCAGCCGCGGCAGCGGGGCAAAATTCCAGCTTTGATTATACCACAAGAAAATCTTAATGAGAACTAAAAAATGAAATTCCCGCGAACGGTTGCTTTTGCCGGGCCAAAAAGGTTATAATAAAAGAAATCCACCGAAAGAAGGCCGTAAAATGCAGTATCATTACGAAACCCGGGGCGTTTGCTCCCGTGCCATCGATATCAATTTGGATGAGGCCACCGGCATTATCCGCAATGTCCAGTTCACCGGCGGCTGCAACGGCAATACCAAGGGACTTTCTGCCATGGTCGTGGGCCAGCCGGCCAAGGAGGTCATCCGGCGTCTGCAGGGCATCCGCTGCGGCATGCGCCCCACCAGCTGCCCCGATCAGCTGGCGGAGGCTCTTACCGAGGCCCTGGAGCAGATCTGAAGCCCCGTTGGCAGCAGGAAAGGGAGGAATCGGCTTGACAGAAGAAGTAAAGATCTACCGACAGCATGGAATAAAGGAACCGGCCCTTTCCGAAGGGGAAAAGGCGGCCCGGGAGTACCGCCGCCAGCAGCAGAACGGCAACCTGGAGCGGGCCCACCGTTTGGGAGAGACCCTCTGCGCCCTCTTTTTGGGGATGCCGGTGGAGGGAGAATACGCCGCCCAGCAGTGGGTGCTGCTCTCCTATCTGGTAGAAAATGAGCTGGAGCAGCAGGTGGAAAATCCCCTGCTGGAGCAGTCGGCGCACAGCCGCTTTGCGGAGGAGCTGGAGCAGCAGGCCCCGGAGCTGGCCCGCACCGTCCACGATGCCCGGGCCTTCACTCTCTATACCCTCAATGAAACCCGCCGCACCCCCCGCAGCGAGGGCGAGATCTTCGCCAAGCTGTGCGGAAAGCCGGAGCAGGAGGAGGTCATCGCGCTGGGCGAGCACCTGGCGGAGGAATTCACCTCCCGCATTACGGCAGCGGTGTCGGCCGCGGGCTTTCTTACCGAATAACCGCAGAAAAAGGAACGAAACCATGGAACAGAATCTGTTTACCGAAGGGGTGCGTCCCGGCAGCGTCACCACCCCGGAGGAAGTCCATATGCTCATCTGCTACATCTTCCGGGAGGCCGGGCAGCCGGTCACGCTGGATCAGGCCAATGAGGTGCTGCAGCGCCAGTCGCTGGTCAATTACTTCGAGTTTGCCGAGGCCGCCGAGCGTCTGATCCGCATGGGGCACCTGCGCCCCGCCGAAAACGGCCGCTACACCCTCTCCCCGGAGGGTGAGAAGCTGGCGGATACCTTCCGGCAGAAGCTGCCCGCCGCCGTGCGGGAGCGCGCCCAAAGAGCCCTGGATGATGTGCTTACCCTGCTGCGCCGCCAGCAGGAAAATAAAGTTCGGGTGAAAAAGGTGGGGGATGGCTACGAGATCACCCTCACCATCACCGATATCGGCAGCGACTTGATGAGCCTGACCCTTTTCCTCCCCACCGAAAAGGAGTGTGAGCAGGTCCGCCGCCGCTTCCTCAATGATCCGGCGCTGCTGTATAAGGGCACCATGGCGCTGCTCACCGGGGATATGGAAACCTTCGGGGACCTGACCCCCAGCGGCCGGGATCTTTTCATCTAAGCCAAGCCAAAGGAGAAAACATATGGCTGCCAAGCATATTTTAATGGGATTCTGCGCACTGTATGCCCTGGCCAGGGGCATCGGCACAGTGCTGTACTACCTGTCCGGCGCCGGCCAGCTGCAAATAGTCGTCCTCATTATTTCCTTTATCGTCAGTGTCATCGGCCTGGTGGCTGTGGTACTGTGGATCGCCCAGCGGCAGGTAAAGGGTATTACCGTGCGGCTGCTGCTGTTTTTGTACAGCGGGGCTGCTGTCGCCAATATCCTCATCACCCGGGGCAATCCGGTGCCGCAGGGCATCGGCCCCTGGGAGCTTCTCATCACCGGTACGGTATTTGAGTGCCTGCTGTTTTTGGCTTCGCTGCTCATCCCCCTGCCGGACCACCCCTACGCGGGAAAATAATTTTTTTCACAAAAGGGATTGCCTTATCCACCGACTTGATGTATAATATACAGGCATCGGAGGCGTAGCTCAGCTGGTCAGAGCGCCTGCTTCACACGCAGGAGGTCCACGGTTCGAGCCCGTGCGTCTCCACCACAAAGAAAAGTCGCAGAAATGCGGCTTTTTCTTTTTTTTACAAGGCAAAAAAGAAAAGTAGAAAAAAGTATTTTTAGGTCTAATTTGTGATCGCCTGTCGGCGTCGCGGAGCCTTTTGCAAAGACATAAACTGTACGGCTCGCCGCCGGGGCCCTACTTTTCTATGAAGAAAAGTAGGCAAAAGACCTATTTAGGCCAAATTGGTAGTCGCCTATCGGCGTCGCGGAGTCACCGGAGAGTGACAGCCTGTACGGCTCGCCGCCGTGGCGTTCCTTTTGTGCGTACAAAAGGAACCAAAATA
>ERZ773224.539-NODE-539-length-53834-cov-11.550494_pt1 | contig 53834 bp, 52 predicted proteins | sample MGYA00580526_ERZ773224 | MGnify/ENA primary metagenome ERZ773224 (study PRJEB29015, sample SAMEA2737743) | human gut metagenome | biome: human gut; feature: human-associated habitat; material: faeces | place: China | collected 2012 ... | reverse complement strand
AGTCTTGTAAATTAAATACTTTTAAAATTTGCGGAATTTACTATAAAAATTCACGGTTTTTTTCAATATTATCTAAATAATATATAAAATTTATGCAAGAGCGTCAAGCTCTAACTCATCATTATCATCAATTGCTTTGTCATTTAATTGATCTAATACATCTTCCATTGAATTAACATCAGCCATATATTCATAATTACAATTATTCTTTATTTCTTGTAACCTATCATGTTGTGCTTTGGTTGTGTTATTTTCAACATAACAAATACAAGCCATATTTTCATCTTCACATGAAATATCTGCAAAAATTATAAAACCTTTTGCTAATAACTCTGCCATTGATTTCCTTGAATCCTTATCTACCCTAGGTCTAATTTTGCTTGCTATTTCATCATGTATACTAGCATTTCCATCATTGCTTGCTAAAATTAATTTTCCTTTTGGAGATATATATGTAATTTGATAATTATTTGGTACATTTACTTTTTCTTCTTCACCTATAAATTTTATATTGTTTCTTTCAAGTATATATTTTAATGTTTCATTTTCTTTTTCATTTTTTACTTTGTACCTTCTTTTAAATTCTTCCGGATTAAATGGCTTAGATTTAGGAATAATCTTTTCCATTATTTTCCCCCTTTCCAATACAACAGTAATATTAATTTTACCATATATTGGAAAAATTGTCAATGGTTCCGGGTTTGGATGGCAATATATTATTTTAATGTACCGCGTAAGCGACCAAACGAGTGCTTATAGCACGAGTGCGAATTGGAGCAACCTACATATAAAATTAAAATTGTAGGTTGCGACACCAAGGTACAAAAAATAAATATATATTGCCATCCAAACCCGGAACCATTGACAATTTATTGCCATTTAAACCCTTAAGCCGGTGGCAATTTTTATTTCAATTTTAACTCCTTTTGGTTGGTTTGGTATAGCTCTTATTGTTCCTCCATGAAGGTTTATGATATGTTTTGCAATTGAAAGCCCAAGTCCACTTCCTCCTGTTTGTCTATTTCTAGCTCTATCTTCTCTATAAAATCTATCAAATATGCACTTTAAGCCATCATCGCTAACTCCTATTCCTGTATCACATACTTCTAAGACAAATTTTGCATCTTTTTCATATGTATGTATAATAATTTTATCTCCTTCTTTAGTATATTTTAAAGCATTATCTAATATTATAACCATAACTTGATGAATCTTACCTTTATCAATATTTGCAGTTTTACCATAATTTAAATTTAAAGTAAGTTCTTTGTTTTGAATTTTAGCCATTTCTATAAATGGCTTTACAAGTTCTGTAATCCATTTATCTATTTCAACATTTTCTTTATTTAACTCAATTTTGTTTGAATCTGCTCTTGCTAGTTGCATTAGATCCTTAACCAATTTTGCCATTCTTCTTGTTTCATTCAAAGAACAATTTATTTCCTCCGCCTTATCTATTATTTTGGCTTGGGGCTCTTCTAATAATAATTCCTGCTTTGCCTGTATTATAGTAAGTGGCGTTCTTAATTCATGTGAAGCATTTTGAACAAACTCTGTTTGTTTATTCCATGAATTAATTATTGGCTTTAATGTTTTTTTAGATAAAATATAACTTGCAACTATTGAAAATACCAAACTTATTACAATGCAAATTATCAAATTAACTTTAAAACTTTGTGTTATTGCATTTTCTGCGTCAACATTTATTAATACTTGCAAATAAATATTTTCGCCATTTTCATCTTCTATCTTGTTATTTATCGCTCTATATTTATATCTATTATCAATAGTTATTTCATATATAGTTTCTAAATTGTTTTTATTAAATTCAATATTATTAAATCTTTGTTCATTATTTGTATTAGTTTTATTTGAAATAATTCTGCCATTTTCATCTCTGTAAATATAAATTAATCTTGGATTTATTTGTTCTTCTTGTTTTTCAGGTTCTATATCTTCTTTTTGTGGTGGTTTTGGATTTTGAGTATCATCTAATAAGGCTTCATTTGGTATTTTATTTTCTTCATTATTTTTTTCTTTTATTTCTTGCATAATACCCATTTTATTTTTTTTGTCTAATAATTCTTCATCTGCTGATATATATAATGAACTTGTAAATTGACCATATATTATTAAGCCCAACACTGTGAATATTATAGTAAAAGTAACAAAATTTAATAACATATTTTTTATCAATTGTTTTTTTATAATTTTTTGTTCTTTCATTTTTCCTCCTTTTACTTCGAAATCATATACCCAACGCCTCTAATTGTTTTAAAATATTTATCATAACCATATTTTTTTAACTCTTTTCTAATTCCACTTGCATATACTTCTACAACATTTGTTGTTGTCTCACTATTAAATCCCCATATTTTATCAAAAATTTGCTCTTTAGTTATTATTTTATCTTTATAATTTATAAGATATTCAAGCATGTCAAATTGTTTTCCTTGAAGTGTTATTTCTTTATTTTCAATATATGCTTTTCTTGAACTTAGATCTAGTTTCATATTTTCAAAAATCAATTCATTTTTTATATATGTTCTATTATTTCTTCTTATCATTGCATCAATTCTTGCAATTAGCTCTTCTTTTTCAAATGGTTTTACTAAATAATCATCTGCACCTATATTAAATCCTCTTACTTTATCTTCTAGAGCATCTTTAGCAGTTAAAATCAATACAGGTGTATATATATGTTTTTTTCTAAGTTCAGCCAAAACCTCATAGCCATTCATAATTGGCATCATTAAGTCTAAAATTATTACATCATATATATCCTGGGTTGCAAATAAAACTCCTTCTTGTCCATCATATGCTTGTTCAACACTATATTTACTTTTTATACATTGCTTTATTGTATCTGATAAAATTTTGTCATCTTCTACTATTAAAACCTGCATACTAAATTTCCTCATCTTTCTTTTATATCTTACAATACTATTATAAATTTACAATCTTAAAATTTGCTTAAAAAATACTAATATTAAAATTTAAATAAATTACACCATATTCTATTTTTTATGTTTAAACTCCACATATTGGATGTTATTATATATAAATTCAACTAATTTTTCCAAGTCATTTAAATTACTGTTCATATCTGATATTTCTACATATGATAAAGCTCCCCCTAATGAAAGTTTTTGAAATTCATTTTCAAAACTTAACCTTTTTAATACATCCATTTTTTCTCTATCATCTACATGATATGAATTAGTATAATAGCCTTTATCTGTAACATCACGTATAATACCAAATCTTTCTTTATCAATTTTTGCAAATCTATAACTTAGACTTTTTGATGGAATTCCATATAATCCAAAACCTAATCCTGTTTCTTTTTTCCACCTTTTGGTTGTTTCTTCTAATTTTTTCATTACTTTTATAGCAAAATCATGTCCTTCTGAAGTTGTATGTGATACTCCCTTCATCAATTTGGTTACTTCATATATTCCAATATACCCTAATGATATTGTAGAATAGCCATCTTTCAATAATTCATCTATTTTTTGCCCTGATTTCAAGCGCGCAATTGCTCCATACTTCCAATGAATTGGACTTGTATCTGACAAAGTTCCAATTAATGCATAATGTCTGCACATTAAAGCTTCATAGCATATATCTAGTCTTTCATCTAGCAATTTCCAAAATTTTTCTTCATCTCCATCTGAAACAATTGCTATTTGTGGTAAATTAATACTAACTACTCCTTGGTTAAATCTTCCTTCAAATTTATAGTTTCCATCTTTGCTTTTAAATGGCAATAAAAAATTGCTACTTCCCATTGGACTAAACACATTTCCATCATAATTTTCACGCATTTTTTTTGCTGATATATAAGATGGTTGCAATCTTTTTTGTATGCACTTTGTTGCAAGTTTTGTTATATAGTCATATTTTCCCCCTTTTAGGCAATTATGTTCATATAATACATATACAAGCTTTGGAAATACTGGACTTACATCTTCTCCTTTTTCATTTTTCATCCCATCATATCTTTGTTTTAATATTTCTTCAATAATCATTGCATTTTCTTTTAAATATTTATTTTCTTCATCTAAATTCAAAAACAAAGTTACATTTGGTACTTTACCATTTGTTGTCATTAATGTATTTAATTGATATTGCATTGTTTGAACTCCTGAAATAAGTTCAGCTTGCAGGCTTTGATTTGCTATATCTTCTATAATGTCATCTGATAATTTTCCATTATATTTTTCCTCTAATTTCTTTTTTAATTTAATATAACTCTTTCTTAAATATTTTCCTAAACACTTAATATCAACAGATTGTTCACCATATTGATTACTTGCAACCGCAGCAATTATTTGACTTGTAACAATACATGCTACTTTAAAACTTTTAGGTGTTTCAATTAATTTTCCATTTATTACAGTGCCATTATCTAGCATATCTTCTAAATTTATCAAACAGCAATTAAAAATAGGTTGCAAAAAATAGCCTGTATCATGAAAATGTAATATTCCTTCTTCATGTGCTTTAGTAATTTTTTCAGGCAATAACATTCTTTTGGTTAAATCTTTTGATACCTCTCCTGCAATATAATCCCTTTGGGTAGATGCTAAAACAGCATCTTTATTTGAATTTGGGCCTTGATTAGAAATTTCTTTATTTTGATTTTTAATTAATCCTAATATTGATTCATCTGTTGTATTAGACTTTCTAACTAGTGCTCTTGTATATCTATAAACAATATATTTTTTTGCAAGCTCATACTTATGTATTTCCATTAATTTTTCTTCAATAATATCTTGTATATCTTCTACTAACATTCTTTTTTTATTTAAGTCTTCAATATATTTAACTATTTCTTTTATTTCTTCATTAGTTGCTCTTTTAGTCTGCATTACTTCCTGGTTTGCCTTTTGAATTGCAACTACTATTTTTTCTTTATTATAATCAACTACTCTTCCATCTCTTTTTATTACCTTCATTTTCACTGCCTCCTTTGTTATACTTGTTAATTATATAGTATTTACTCATGTTTTTTAGTTGCAATTGCAACTTTTTAAAAATTTAAAAATTGCCACCGGTTCCGGGTTTAAATGGCAATAAATTGTCAATGATTCCGGATTTTGATGACAATATATATTTATTTTGATGTACCGCGTAAGCGACCAAACGAGTGCTTTAGCACGAGTGCGAATTGGAGCAACCAACATATAAATATAAAATTTAGTTGGTTGCAACACCAAGGTACAAAAAATAAATATTATTGCCATCCAAACCCGGAACCATTGACAATTTATTGCCATTTAAACCCGGAACCGTGGCAATTTTTATTTAAAAAGACTATAAAAATTTTGAAATGTGTAGCCCTGTTCTTTTAGATAGTTAATAGAGTCTTTTAAAACTTCAGTAGTTTGGCTTACATCATTAGTATCGTGCATAAGAATTATTAGAGTTCCTTTATTCTTAGATGTTTTTTTCAAATTATTAAGTAATTGATATTTACTACATTTTCTTTCAGAATCTTTATTCAAGCAATTCCAATCTACATATGCATAATTTAGTTTTTCCAGAAGTTTTACAGCATTTTTCTTTTGAGATTTATTATTTGGCGACATATAGCCATTTGGAAATCTAAATACATGTGAGCAATAATTTGAAACACCGAATTGCTTTTCCTATCTCAATATCAGTATTTTTAATTTCATTTATAAAACTATCATCATTTTTATATAGTTTTGAATTATTATGGTTGTAACCATGATTAGCAATAAAATGCCCTTCATCATATGCTCTTTTAACCAATTCTGGATTTTCTTTAACATGTTTACCTACAACAAAAAAAGTTGCAACAACATTTTCTTCTTTTAAAATATCTAGAATTTTAGGTGTAGCTTTTAATGTAGGGCCATCATCAAAAGTAAGGTAGGCAATTTTTTGTTCAGATTTACTTAAACTTAAAAATTTTTCCTTAAATGTTTCATCAATTATAGAAGTGGAAGATAATTCAATTGCAAATGAAAATTGGTATGTTGATAAAAAAAACAATGTCACTCCAATTAATACTAAAATTATAAAATATATAAATATATTTTTTTTATATAGAAAACGCTTCATAAAAAACCCCTCATAAAATTATATGAGGGTAATAGAAAAATATTATAAAGAATGGTTTATACTTTAGAAATAATTGCCATTTAAACCCGGAACCGTTGGCAATTATTTTATGTTGTTTAATACATCACTTTTATCTTTTTCTGATATGTAGCCATATGTTAACATACTATTTAATACCTGTTTTTGTCTTTGACGAGCAAGTCCTATATTTACTGTTGGAGCATAGACTGATGGGGCATTTGGAACTCCTGCTAACATTGATGATTCATCTAATGTTAGGTCTTTTGGATCTTTATTGTAATAGCCATGGCTTGCAGCATATATTCCATAGTAGCCATCACCAAAGTAGGCAGTATTTACGTATAGTTCAAATATTTCATTTTTAGAATAATTTTTTTCTAGGTCAAATGCACCAAATGCTTCGCCAAGCTTTCGTGATATACTTTTTTCTTGGTTGAAGAATATGTTTTTTGAAACTTGTTGTGTTATTGTACTTCCACCTTCATCAAATTCTTTATCTCTAATGTTAGTAAATAATGCCCTTGCAAGTGCAATAAAGTCTACTGCTCCATGATCATAATATCTGTGGTCTTCTATGGCAATTACAGCATTTATATAATTTTTGCTCATGCTATCAAATTTAACATAGTTTTCTTTGCTAGTTATTTCGGTTATTCTGTCTATTAGGGGTTTTTCTTTTAATACTTTTGAATAACTACTAAATCCTATTATAAATAGAATAGATATAATTACTAATATAATGATTAGTAATATTAGTAGTATTTTTTTTAATATTTTCATAATACCTCTTTTCTAAAATTTAATAAAAATATAATTTCAATTTACTTAATTTTGACTAATTTTAAATAATTAAAAATTCAATAATAATTATATAAATTATATATTAAATATTTAATTTTGCCAATATTAATAATAATATTTATAAATGTAATGTAAAAAAAGCTAGAATAAAGGTCTTAAATTTTTATAGGCTATATTTAAGTTTTAGAAATAAAGTTTAAAATGCTTTACTTTTTTTTAGTATTATAATAAAATTTATATGGAAAATTAAACAAAGGAGAAGGGGAAATGTTTGTAAAAAAAGATTCAAAAGGTATAACATTAATTGCACTTGTTATAACAATAATTGTGTTATTAATATTAGCAGGAATTACTATTGCATTTTTAACAGGTGAAAATAGTATATTTGGAAAGGCAACTAATGCCAAAATAGAAAATGAAAAAGCTGAAATAAAAGAAATGCTAAGTTTATCAGTAAATACAATTTCAGTAGAACGAGGGCAAAAACAAGATAGTTTATCTAATTATTATAATGAGAAAGAAACATTTATAGAAAAGGGAAAATTAGACACTACAAAATATAAGATAAATAATTATGAATATAATGAAGAAAATAAAATTGTTACAATAACAATTTATAAAGAAAATGGAACACAAAATCAGTATGAATATGAAATTAATTTAGGAACAGGAGGTATAGAATTTAAAAATAGAGGTGAAATAGTAGATCCAAACAAAGCAAATAAAATAAGTTATGAAACAAATGGAGGAAGTTTTGCAGAAGGAACAGATGTAGTAACAGAATATAAAAAAGGAGATATTGTTGGATTTATTAGTCCGGTAAAAGAAGGAGCAGCGTTTGATGGATGGTATTTAAATAACAACTTTGATGGAGAAAGTATAACTAAAATAACAAAGGATATGGATGGAGATATAACAGTATATGCAAAATGGTTGGTAGAAACAGATCCAAGTTATTTTGAATATTCAACTATAGATGGGCAAGATGCATTAATTGGTTTTTCTGATATAGGAAAAAAGGCATACGATGAAGGACAAGAGAATGTTATTAATTTGGTAATACCTAAGAAAAACAGTAATGGAAGAAACATTGTAATTATAGGGCAATCTGCATTTAAGAATTGTAGTAAAATAAAAAAATTAATAATACCAAATGAAGTAAGTAACATAAAAGAATATTCATTTGGATATTGTACGGGATTAAAAGAATTGACAATACCAATAACAATAGATGCATCATATGCTAATGGGAATTATAGCTGTAATTTTCAAGATTGTACGGGATTAAATATAATAAAATTTACAAAGGGAACTACAGGAATAGGATATGACTATTCTAATTATTATTATACACCATGGTATAAATCAAATAATAATAAGAAAATAATAATTATAGACAAGGAAATTATATCAATTGGTAAAAATATATTTAATGGATTAAATAATGTAGCATATTATTATACAGGAAGTCAAGAAGAATGGGCAAATGTTTCAGTAGACTCATCAAACGCAATAACAATAGATCAATATAATTACAAAGAATAATCTTTACAAACAAAAATGAATATGATAAAATGCAAAAGAATAGAATATAACTATATTCTATTCTTTATTATTACCTTAAAAGAAGGTGGAAATTATGATAAAATTTACAAAAATGCATGGGCTAGGGAATGATTATGTTTATATGGATGCAATTCATCAAAAAATAGAAAACATAACAACTCTAGCTAAATTTGTCAGCGACAGACACTTTGGAATAGGCTCAGATGGACTTATTTTAATATGTGAAAGTAAAGTTGCAGACTTTAAAATGAGAATGTTTAATTCTGATGGAAGTGAAGCAGAAATGTGTGGCAATGGTATAAGATGTGTAGGAAAGTTTGTATATGACAAAGGATTAACTACAAAACAAATTGTTACAATAGAAACACTTGCAGGAATTAAAACATTAAATCTAAACACAAAAGATGGAAAAGTACAAACAGCAAGAGTAGATATGGGAGAGCCAATATTAGAGGCAAGTAAAATACCTGTAATATCGGAAGAAATGCCAGTACAAAATTTAAAATTAAAAGCAATTGACAAAGAATTTACATTTACATGCGTATCTATGGGAAATCCACATGCAATAACAGTTGTAGAAAATGTAAAAGAATTTGATGTAGAAAAGTATGGAAAAGTATTAGAAATAGATAAAGCATTTCCTAACAAAACAAATGTGGAATTTATAGAAATTGTAGACAAACAAAACATAAAAATGCGAGTATGGGAAAGAGGTGCAGGAGAAACTTTAGCTTGTGGAACAGGAGCATGTGCAACAGCAGTTGCTTGCAATTTAAATGGATTAACTTCAAGAAATGTAAATATAGAATTGCTAGGTGGAAATTTACAAATTGAATGGAGTAGCAAAGATAATCACGTATATATGACAGGACCTGCAGTTACTGTATTTGAAGGAAAACTAGAAATATAAGAAAGGATGATAAAAAGATGAGTTATATAAATGAAAACTTTTTAGAACTACAAGATAGTTACCTATTTTCTACAATAGCAAAAAAGGTTGCAAAATATATGGAAGAAAACCCTGATAAAAAGGTTATAAAACTTGGTATTGGGGATGTGACAAAGCCAATAGTTCCAGCAGTTTTAGAGGCAATGCATAAAGCAGTAGATGAAATTGGAACAAAAGAAGGATTTAAAGGATATGGACCAGAACAGGGATATGATTTTTTAAGAAATTCAATAGTAGAAAATGACTATAAAAAAAGGGGAATTACAATAGATAAAGATGAGATATTTGTGTCAGATGGAGCAAAATGTGATTGTGGTAATATTGTAGACATCTTTGCTAAAGATAATGTGGTTGCAATAACAGACCCTGTATATCCAGTATATTTAGACACAAATGTAATGTCAGGAAGAAGCGGAAAATTTAATAGCAAACAAGGTATATATGAAAATATTGTTTATTTACCAGTAACATCTAAAAATAATTTTAAACCAGAATTACCAAATAAGAAAGTAGACATGATATATTTGTGTTTCCCAAATAATCCAACAGGTACTGTACTTAGTAAAGAAGAACTAAAAAAATGGGTAGATTATGCAAAAGAAAATAATTCTATAATATTATATGATTCTGCATATGAAGCATATATTACTGAAAAAGATATCCCACATAGTATTTACGAAATAGAAGGTGCAAAAGATGTATGTATAGAATTTAGAAGTTTCTCAAAAACAGCTGGTTTTACTGGAGTTAGATGTGCATATGTTGTAATTCCAAAACAATTAAAAGGCTATACAAAAGATGGAAAGGAAGTAAGCTTAAATAAATTATGGAATAGAAGAACATGTACAAAATTTAATGGAGTGTCATACATTGTTCAAAAGGCAGCAGAGGCAACATACAGTATAGATGGAAGAAGACAGATACAAGAAAACATAAATTATTATATGGAAAATGCTAAAATAATAAAGCAAGGTTTAGAAGAAGCTGGATTTACAACATATGGTGGAGTAAATTCCCCATATGTGTGGCTAAAAGTACCAGAAAATATGACTTCTTGGGAATTTTTTGATGAATTATTAGAAAATGTAAATGTTGTTGGAACACCAGGAAGTGGATTTGGACCACATGGAGAAGGATACTTTAGATTAACAGCATTTGGAACAAAAGAAAATACTATAGAGGCAATAGAAAGAATAAAAGCATGGAGAAAGTGATTAAATAATGACTAAAAAGGAAATCGTACAATATTTAAAACAAAATATGCCAACATTTACTGGGAATAAGATAGAAAAAGAAAAAAAGATGGCTATGTATATATATTTAGAACTTGGAAAAATGAAGGCATTTGATGAAAAATATTTTTTTGGAAATAGCAAAACAAAAGATAAAATTTACAAAATGGCTAAATGTGCAAAGTATAATGTTGATTCTGTTGCACAAAAAAAGAAAATTGTTTGTGTAAGTTTAGCATATTTATGTAAAAGTATTTATAGTGAGTTTGGAATAAAAAGCTATATAAGTACACCTAATGGAGGAGACAAACATATTTATAACATTATACAATTTAGTGATGGAAAGAACATAAAGGCAGACTTACAACAAGATTTAAGTAATATTCAAACAAAATCAAGAACAACAAGCTTTGCACAAGGGTATGATTGTGCTGAGGAAAATTTAGATGTATTTAGCAATGAAGAAATTTATGAAATCCAAAGACAATTAGGCTACGTAAATGATAGCTCTGAATATATGGATGAAAAAATAAGTGATTTAGCAAAAAAAGTAAAGGATTTACCCCCAGATAAATTATTAGAAACAGTAATAAATGATAAAGAAATAAGTAGATTTAATGAACAATTAGAATATATTGAATTATATAAACATTACAGAGGTGTATTTTATAAAACAGCAGGCCAATATGATAAAAGAAATATATATTATTGTAATTGTTATAGAAAAATACAAGATACTGAAGAAAAGCAATATTCAATGTGTATATATAGCATATATAAAGATGAAATAAAGGCATATTTATCATCTAGTAAAAATAATCAATTTATGGAAGTAGATCTAAGAACACTAATTAATTTGGAGAATCAAGGACTTTTTATTGGAGACATGCAAAAAGAAAATGGAGTTAAATTATTGCAAAAACATATGAATTTAGAAAGAAAAAAGATGGTTCAAGAAAGATGGAATAAAAATATAGAAGAAAAGCAAAAAGAAATGTGAAAGGATAAAATATAATGAAAGAGGAATTTTTAAATTTATTAAGACAAGTAAAAAGAGAAGGAATAGATGATTTAATACAATTTATAGAAAAAACAGATTTTTTTAAAGCACCGGCAAGTACTAGATTTCATGGAGATCACGAAGGTGGGCTTGTAGAACACAGTATGAAAGTTTATGAAATATTAAAACATAAAGTAGAACATAATATAGAGCCAATAAATGTGAATAAAGAAACATTGATATTGGTACCATTATTGCATGATCTATGTAAAGCAAACTTTTATAAAGTGGATTATAGAAATGCTAAAAACGAATTAGGAGTATGGGAAAAGGTTCCCTATTACACAATAGATGATACAATTCCATATGGACATGGCGAAAAATCAGTAATGATGATTACAGAATACATAAAACTTACACCAGAAGAAAAATATTCAATTCGCTGGCATATGGGATATACAGAGCCAAAGGAACTTTACAATACAATTGGGGCAGCATATAAAAAATATCCATTAGCATTATTAATGCATGAAGCAGATTTAGAGGCAACTTATTTTTATAATATGTAAAAAATAGACTTTAGATATATACGAAAAAAAGTTCGTAAAAATATCTAAAGTCTATTGACTTTTTATTATATCAATCATATAATGAGCAAAGAAATTAAAAAAGTGAGGAATAAAATGTTAGCATATATAAAAGGAATATTAGAAATGAAAATGACAGGTTTTGTTGTAATAGACGTTGGAGGACTAGGCTATAAAGTAAACATGTCAGATGTTGGAATAGAAAAACTTGGTAATATAGGTAAAGAGGTAAAAGTTTACACTTATTATAGAGTAAGAGAAGATGATATAAGCATATTTGGATTTAATACATTAGAAGAGCTTAGAATGTTTGAACTATTAATATCAGTTAGTGGAGTGGGAGCAAAAACAGCATTGACAATGCTTGCAGTATGCGAACCATCAGAATTTGCAATTGCAGTTATTTCAGAAGATATAAAAGTATTAACTGGAATTCCAGGAATAGGCCCAAAATCAGCAAAAAGAATTATACTTGAATTAAAAGACAAAATAAAACAACAACAACAAATAGAGGAAATAAATAGTAAAGTTAAAGAAGAAAATAACAAAACAAGTAAAATACAAGAAGCAATTAAAAACAATGATAAAGTAAATGAAGCAATATCAGCCCTTCAAGTATTAGGCTATAACAAAAAGGAAATAGAAAAGAAATTAGAAAAATTAGACATAAAGGAAATGACATTAGAAGAAATAATTAAAAAAGGATTATTAGAATTATCAAAATAAAGGTGATAAAATGAATAGTAATGAACCATTGGCATATAGAATGAGACCAAAAACATTAGAAGAATATGTAGGGCAAGAACATGTACTTGCAAAGGACAAAATATTATATAGGACAATAAAAGCAGATAGGCTATCTAGCATAATATTATTTGGACCTCCAGGATGCGGAAAAACATCACTTGCCAGAGTAATAAGCAAAACAACAAGATACAAGTTTTATAAAATTAATGCAGTAACAGCAGGAGTAAATGATATAAAAAAGGTAATAGAAGAAACAAAAAATTTTATGCTAAATCCAATAGGAAAGAGCATATTATTTATAGACGAAATACATAGATTTAATAAATTGCAACAAGATGCACTATTACCATTTGTTGAAAATGGAACAATAATATTAATAGGAGCTACAACAGAAAATCCATATTTTGAAGTAAACAAAGCCTTAATATCAAGATCAATGGTAATAAAACTAGAACCATTAACTAAAGAAAATATATATCAAATACTAAAAAATTCTTTAGAAAGAAAAGACGGACTTGGAGAATATAACATTAAAATAGAAGACAAAACACTAGAAAAATTAGCATCAATTTGTAATGGAGATGTAAGAACAGCATTAAATGGGCTTGAAGTTGCAGTATTAACTACACAAATGGACAAAGATGGCTATATAAACATAACAGATGATGTAATAAAAAATAGTGTACAAAGTAAAAAAGCAATATTTGATAAAAATGGAGATAGTCATTATGACAATATAAGTGCATTTATAAAATCAATGAGAGGAACAGACCCAGATGCTGCAATATTTTATTTAGCAAGAGCACTAAATGGAGGAGAAGACCCAATGTTTTTAGCAAGAAGAATAGTTATAGCAGCAGCAGAAGATGTTGGAATGGCAAATCCAAATGCTTTAGTGGTTGCAAATAGCGCAATGCAAGCTGTGCATATGGTTGGAATGCCAGAAGCAAGAATTATACTTGCAGAAGCGGCTGTTTATGTGGCGACTTCTCCAAAATCAAATGCAAGCTATAATGCAATAAATAAAGCAATGGAAGATGTTGCAAATAAAGATACAGGAGAAGTTCCAATGCATATTAGAAATGCACCAGCAAAAGGTATGGAACAGTTTGGATACCATCAAGGCTATTTATATCCACATGATTTTCCAGGACATTATGTGGAACAACAATATCTTCCAGATAAAATGGTAGGAACAAAGTATTATATACCACCAGAAAATTAAAAATATATCACTGTTTTAAGTTGGAAGATAGCAATATATATTATTTTGATGCACCGCGTAAGCGACCAAACGAGTGCTGTTAGCACGAGTGCGAATTGGAGCAACTAACATTTAAATTTAGTTGGTTGCGACACCAAGGTGCAAAAATGATATATATTGCTATTTTTTCATTAACCTTATGGTGGTAAATTTTATGTTTATTTTTTTAAAAATTGGCAATTATAAAATTAAGGTGAGAATTTTATGATAAAAAAAGCATTAGTTGGCTTATTTGCTGGTTTTATAAGTGGTTTTTTTTCTACTGGTGGTGGAATGATTTTAGTTCCAGCATTTGTTTATTTGTTAGATGTGCCATCAAAAAAAGCAAGAGGGACATCAATTTTTTGTATTCTTATGATGGTTATTACAAGTAGCATTTTTTATTATAAAGGTCATTATATAGACTGGAAAGTTGGAGTTTTGTGCGGTATTGGAGGTGCAATTGGTGGTTTTTTTGGTTCCAAATTACTAAAAAAATTACCTGAAAGAATTTTAAAAATTGTATTTACTGGATTTTTAATTTATATTTCCTACAAGATGATTACTGCATAAAATTTGACAAAATAATAATTTTATAATAAAATATGAAAAATTTAATTCATTGTAAATTGCAAGCATTTTTTTTCGCAATTTATATTTCCAAAAAGTATTGAAAGTTAATATTTAAATTTGTTATAATAAAGGAGGAATGCTTATTGCCAATAATTTCTCAATTTTATGGCATAATTATTTCTATGCATTTTAATGAAACTACAGGAAAACATCACTTGGCACACATACATATTAGATATAATGAATATAAAGCTGTTTATGATTTTGATTCAAATTTAATAGAGGGTAAAATGCCATTAAAACAAAGAAAGTTAATTGAAGCATGGATAGTAATTCATAAAGAAGAATTGGAGTCATTATGGAAATTAATACAGGAAGAAAATAAATTTTTTAGAATACCACCATTAAAGTAGGTAGAATAGGGGGAAATATGAATAATAAATATATAACGCCTGATATTTTAGAAGTAAAGGCATTAGAAGATTATTTGTTATACATAGTATTTGATACAAATGAAATAAAAATATATGATATGAAAAATTTAATAAATACAATAGATTTTTATAAAAAATTAAAGGACAAAGATTATTTTAAGCAGGTAAAACCAATGGGAGAAACCGTTGTTTGGAATAATGGTGAAGATGTTTGTCCTGAAAATTTATACAAAGATAGCATAAATATTAGTGAATATAATGGAAATTACATGAATTAAATTAACAAAAATGGAAAACCTACTAAAAAGTAGGTTTTTATTATGTTAGAAATTTTAATTGGAACGATATCAGGAATAATTAGTGGCATTGGAATGGGTGGAGGAACAGTACTAATTTTCCTATTAACATTTATGTTAGGAATTGAGCAACACATAGCTCAAGGGGCAAATTTAATATTTTTTATACCAACATCAATAGTGGCTATAATAGTAAATTTTAAAAATAAAAATATAGATTTAAAACTTGCAACAATAATTTCCATTTTTGGAGTATTGGGAGCTATAGTTGGTGCCAATTTAGCAATATATACAAATGTAAAAGATTTAAAGAAATATTTTCGGAATTTTTTTAGCAATTATTGCTATTCATGAAATATATTCCATTATAAAAGAGTATATTAATTCTAAAAATAAAGCATAATAAAATTAGGCAAAATAAAATCAAATAGAGGTGGTAAAATGAAATTTGTAAAAGGTATGTTTATTGGTGGATTAGTAACAACAGGAATAATGATGATGTATTTAGAAAACGAGAACAAAGCAAAAAGAAAAATGATAAAAAAGGGAAAACAGTTTGCAAAAAAATTAGGAGTAATTTAGAATTAAAAAAGCAAAATCTATTACGGAAGTATAACTTTGAGCATGTTAAAACATGCTCTTTTTGCCTTTTGAAACCAAAATGTAATAAAGATTTAATAAGATGGAAAAAAACTTAGAATAATTTGTCCCCTAAGAAAAAAATATATTGCTTTATAAACTAATAAAAAGAGATATTGATTGAGCATTTATATTTATATAAAATATAAGTAATTATTATATAAATAAAGAAGGGAAAATTATTATGGAACAGTCAAAAAAACAAAAAGGTGTAACAATGATAGCTTTAGTAGTAACTATTGTATTAATGCTTATAATAGCAAGTATAATGGTTGCAACTTTTTCTGGTAAAAGTGGTATGACAGACAGTGCTATGAATTCAAAAGTAATGACAGAATTAGCACAATTACAAGACACATTAAATTCTAAAAGAGCAGAAGGAGAAGGAAAAAGACTAAAAGCTGGTGATTACTCTGGAGAATTAAGTAATGATGACTTAGCAAAACAAGATGAACCAATAATTAGAGAGTTTGAAACTTCAATACCAAATGAGAATGAAGAATATTTAGATAATGCACAAAAAAGAGTAATTGGCGTTGTAAGTTTAAAAAATTTAGGGATATCATCAAGTTTAGGAAATAATGAGGAAAATTATAAACAAGAGAATTCTACACAAACAAATACAGGTGTAACGATTGGAACTGGTGTTAAATTAGATGATTTTACAGATGTTTTTTTTATTACTGTTGATGATAATGATTTATATTATATACAAGATGGTAAGTTGTGGAGCATTAATGGTGAAGTTGCAAAATATGAATTAAACAAAAAAGAAGAAACAAAAGTAGAAGGTCCTATTCTTTCTGCAACTCCAGAAACTGGAAGTGAGTTAGAATCACCTAAAACAATAACATTAAAAGCTGAGAAAAAAACAAATGAAATTCCACTAAGCAATGAGTATCAATATTATTTATCTACAAATGATAGAATCTTAAGTGGTGGAAGTTACAATAAATTTACATTTGGGGATGCTTATGAAAAACAAATAGAAATTAGTGGAAGTACAGGCATATCTTATTATTTATTTGTTAAGCAATTTACTGATGGAGCTGGAGAAAAATCTTCAGGAGGAGAATTAATAACAGTTAGTGGAATTACATATCATAGATTTGGACCATATACATTTGGCAAAAAAGAAGTAGACAATAGCATTACATTTAACTATAAAATTAATGGACAAGATATAGATAATAGCATAGCAGAAAAGATAAATAACAAAAAATGGATTAATCAAGAAATAACAGTTGAAGTTAAATGGGGAAGTAGTCTAACAAATAAACAATTAATAACATCTGAGCAAAACAGCGATAACTATGAAATAAAGGAAAATAATTCAATAATAGTAAAAGCACAAAGTCAAAATATAACAGCACAAGCAACTGGAACCGAAGGAGATGTTTCGAAAACAACAACTGTTAAAGTTGATAGTAAAAAACCAATTATTGAAATAGGAAAAAATACAGGAGATAATATATTAATATCTGAAAAAGGAACTATAAAAACAAAAATAACATTAAAAGATGAAGGTGGAAGTGGTCTAAATTTAACAAATGAAAATACAAAATACGGATGGTCAACTAGTGATGAACAAGAGCCAAGCAAGTGGGAAGAATTAATAAATGAAGAAACGCAGGTTACATATGATGTAAGTGACAATGCAAAACATTATTTGTGGGTAAAAGCAAAAGATAATGCAGAAAATGAAAATACTCAAATTGAAAAATATGAATTATCAAATGATCCTATAGCAAAAGTAGTTATAGGAGAAGAAGAAACATTTTATGCTTCAGTTCAAGATGCAATAGATTATTGTTCAAAAGAGGGAATAGAATCAAAGGTATATTTATTAAGAGATGTAGAGGAAGCGGCTAGTACATATGTTGGACAAAATATTATATTAGATTTATGTGGACATACAATTACTAACACAGAAGATAAACCAACTATTGAAAATAATGCAACATTAAAAATTATTGATTCATCAGAAACAGAAGACTTGGTAGGAAAAATAATATGTGATAAAAATGTAGCAATAAAAAATAATGAAAATGCAACATTTACTTTAGGATCAGATGATGGAAATGTAAGTCAAATAAGACCAGTAATTACAGGAAACGTAAATGGTATAGAAAATAATGGAACATTCAATTTTTATGATGGAATAATAACAGGAAAAGCAAAACAAGGTGAAACAATATTGGCAATAAAAGGAAAGGTTAACACAACACCTTCTATGTATGCAGTATTAGCTAATACTAACGATAGTGGAGATCAAGTGGCTGTATTAAAAGTACAATCAGATGCTGTTGCTAAAATTGAAGAAACAAATACATATTATACAACATTGCCTGCAGCCTTTGAAGACATAGAAGAAGGAAAGATTATAAAAGATACACAATATACAGCAGATTCATATGCAAAAGATAATTTATTATTGCTAAAAGATGAGAAACTTGATTTAGATGGAACAAATTATACAACAATTACTGCACCAACAAATGATTCATATGGTACAGTAGAGGTAACAGTACAAATAAATACAGACTTTAAACCAGTTAGTAGTTGGAACTGGTATGAATGTTCAACAATTTTTGGATGTGAATTACCAGGTACTCAAAAGGATTGGGGAATAATAATAGATAGAAATGGATATTTTGCAATTGGTTATAATACATCTACAATCTATTCTTCAAAAGTATATGCATTAGATGGAGAAATACACACTGTTACATATACATATACAAGTGGAAAATTAAAATTTGCAGTAGATGGAAATATAATTGGAACAATATCTTATACACCAGGTGGAAATTTATGTACAGAATATGGAATAGGATGGAATAAAGATTCTTCAAGAACGGCAATACAGGGAACTATATACAGCGTTAGGTATTACAATGGAGAATTATCTGATGAAAACATAAAATTAAACCAAAATGTAGATAACAAAAGATTTAATAATGTAGTATCAGAAGACACACCATTAAGAACAATAAAAGTATTAAAACCAATTACAATTGAAGATAAAATAATAACAGGAGCAAAAAATATTAAATTAGATTTAGCAGGAAATCAAGTATCTTTAAATGGAATAGAAAATGAAGGAAGATTAGAAATTACAGATAGTTCAGAAGAACAAACTGGAACAATTGTAAATACAAGTACTACATTAAGCAGTACTATAATAAATAAAGGTTGTGGTGTATTAACATTAACAGGTGGTGTTGTAAAAAACACAAATAGCAATAAAAATGTAATAAGCAATTATGGTAGTATAAATTTTTTAGGCGGTGAATTAATAGCATCAGGAAGCGGGGCTAATGCACTTGCAAATTATAGTACAGAAAAACAAGTGATAAATGGAACAAAAATTACTTTAAATAGTACAGGAGAAAAAGGAATTTACAATATAAATAATGGTCATATAAAATTTGAAAATGGTAATATTTCATCAACTAAATCTGAAAGTTGGGGAATTTATAATAATTCAAATGGAACTATAGAAATTAATGGAGGAAAAATAGAGACATCATATCCACCAATTGGAAATAATGGAAATAATGGAACAATTTTAGTAACAGGAGGAGAACTTATTTCTACATCAGATGGAGGAATTTGTAACTATCAAAATGCCAAAATTTCAGTAACAGGTGGAAGTATAAATTCTAGTTCAATAGGTATTTATACAAAAAATCCACAATACTATAATGGAGTTATTCCACAAGTAGATATATTGGTTTCAGGGAATGCTAATATTAAGTCAACACGTTCACATGCAATTTATACATATGCAACAGGAACTATAAAAATAGAAGGAGGAAAAATAGAATCAACAGACAATGCTGGTATTTATAATGAAAAAGATATGGCAGTAGAAGTATCAGGAGGAGAGCTAATAGGTGTAAATTATGGTATATACAATAGAGAAAAAGGAACAATAAAGATAACAGATGGAACAATTAAAACCACAGGTTTATATGGGCAACGGATATTATGGGGCGATATATAACAACTCCGGAACAGTAGCAGTATTAGGTGGAACTTTAGTTGGAACTAAATCATTAAATAGAACAGATTGCGGAATTTACAATAAAACAGGAACAGTAACAATAGGAGAAAATGATAATAATGTTAGCACAACAAATCCTTCTATAACTGGAGCCAAATATGGTATATTTAATGAAAGTGGAACATTATATTTTTATGATGGAGTAATAACAGGAGAAAAAGGAAATTCAATATATGGAATAATAAAAGACATTCCTGAAAACTATGATACTGAGGTTTCAGAAGATGGAGATATAGAACATATAACATTAACAAATAGTGCACCAAATGTTGCAAAAGTTGACGATAATGAATTTAGAAATCTAAAAGAGGCAGTTGAGTATTGTAATAAAAATTCAAATGGAACAACCAAAACAATAACAATGATAAAAGATTATACATTATCAACTGATAATTATGAAGCTGTAATAAATAGTGGAACAAATGTTAAATTGGATTTAGCAGGCTATACAGTGGAAATTAAAGCACAAAAGGGAATTAAAAATAATGGTGAATTAGAAATAGTGAGTCAAACAGATGAAAACGGAAAAATTTATACAAAAGCAACAGGAATCAATAATGGAAATATAAGCGCAATAAACAATGTGGGAAATATAATACTTACTAGTGGAGAAATAAGTTCTGTAAATTCATATGTTCTTGGAATATGTAATGAAGGAACTGGAAATGTAACAATAAATGGAGGAACTATAGATACTAACTCATATGGAATTAAAAACATTCAAAATGGAACTGTAAAAATAAATTCTGGAATACTAAAATCATCAAGTTATTCAATAAGTAATGAAACGTCAGGACTTGTAGAAATAAGTGGAGGAACAATAAATGGATTGTCAGGAATCATAAATAAAGCAGAAGGAACAGTAAGAATAATAGATGGAACAATAGAAGTAAGTGGACATGATTCAAGGCTAATTACAAATGAAGGAACAGGAAAAATAGAAATAATAGATGGAACAGTAAAAACATATGGAATATATTCAAGAGGAATAGAAAACAATAGCACAGGAGAAGTAATAATACAAGGAGGAACAGTAGGAGAATATCCAAATACAAATAGTGGATTAAATGATAAAACAATTGTAAATAAAGCAGGAACATTAAAAATAACAGGAGGAACAATAGAAGTAGGAGAATCTGGAGACAACGCAATATATAATGAAAGTGGAAATGTAGAAATTTCAAATGCCAAAATAAAATCAAATTCATATGCGACAGCAACAATAGAAAATAAAACAGGAACAATAAAAATAACAAGTGTAGAAATAGAAACAACAACACAATATAGTGCAAATTACCCAGCAATAAAAAACACAGAAACAGGAAGTATAGAAATACAAGGAGGAACAATAACAAATACAAAAGGGGAAGGAATAAGTGTAAAAAAAGGAGAAGTAAAAGTACTTGGAGGAACAATAAAATCTACAACATCACAAGGAATAATAGTAGAAAGTAGTGGAACATTAACACTTGGAAATAATGATGATGAAGTAAGTACACAAATACCAGAAATAGTTGGAAGTACATATGGAGTATATAATAATGGAACATTTAATTTCTATGACGGAAAAATAACAGGAGCAAAAGATCAATCTATATATGGAAAAATTACACAAATACCAGAAAAATATGAGGTAATAAAAGAAACAAACGAAGATTCTACACAAACAGCAACTTTATCAGCAGGTTTACCAACAGCTCAAATAGGACAAACAGTGTATAAATCTCTACAACTAGCAATAGACGCAGTAGAAGAAAATAAAGAAGATTATACAAAAATTGAAATTTTAAGAGATATTACATCAAATGATGATAAAGTAGCAGTAGGAGTAATACCACAAAATAAAAAAATTCAGTTAGATTTAAAAGGATATATTATTAGTGCAACACAATACTCAAAAGTATTAGAAAATGCAGGAGAATTAGAAATAATAAATTCAGAACAAACTATTGGAACTATAAAATATGAGGGAACAGGGACAAAAGATAATTATGCACAAATAATAAACAATACAGGAAATATTATATTAACAGGAGGAATAATAAGTTCACCAAATTCATATGTCTATGGAATATACAATGAAGGAACTGGAAATGTAACAATAAATGGAGGAACTATAGATACTAATTCATATGGAATTGAAAATACTCAAAATGGTACAGTAAAAATGATTTCTGGAACAATAAAAACATCAAGTTATGCAATAAGTAATGAAACATCAGGACTTGTAGAAATAAGTGGAGGAACAATAAATGGATTGTCTGGAATCATAAATAAAGCAGAAGGAACAGTAAGAATAATAGATGGAACAATAGAAGTAAGTGGACATGATTCAAGGCTAATTACAAATGAAGGAACAGGAAAAATAGAAATAATAGATGGAACAGTAAAAACATATGGAATATATTCAAGAGGAATAGAAAACAATAGCACAGGAGAAGTAATAATACAAGGAGGAACAGTAGGAGAATATCCAAATACAAATAGTGGATTAAATGATAAAACAATTGTAAATAAAGCAGGAACATTAAAAATAACAGGAGGAACAATAGAAGTAGGAGAATCTGGAGACAACGCAATATATAATGAAAGTGGAAATGTAGAAATTTCAAATGCCAAAATAAAATCAAATTCATATGCGACAGCAACAATAGAAAATAAAACAGGAACAATAAAAATAACAAGTGTAGAAATAGAAACAACAACACAATATAGTGCAAATTACCCAGCAATAAAAAACACAGAAACAGGAAGTATAGAAATACAAGGAGGAACAATAACAAATACAAAAGGGGAAGGAATAAGTGTAAAAAAAGGAGAAGTAAAAGTACTTGGAGGAACAATAAAATCTACAACATCACAAGGAATAATAGTAGAAAGTAGTGGAACATTAACACTTGGAAATAATGATGATGAAGTAAGTACACAAATACCAGAAATAGTTGGAAGTACATATGGAGTATATAATAGTGGAACATTTAATTTCTATGACGGAAAAATAACAGGAGCAAAAGATCAGTCACTATATGGAGAAATTACAAAAATACCAGATGATTATGAGATTATATTAAACGAAAATGAAGATACAACTCAAACAGCAGTTTTAGGAAAAGAAGTAGCAACAGCTCAAATAGGGCAAACAGTATATAATTCATTGCAATTAGCAATAGATGCTGTAGAAGAAAATAAACAAGAAGCTACAAAGATAGAAATGCTAAGAAGTGTAACTTCAATAAAAGAAGAACCAATAGGCACAATTCCACAAAACAAAAAGATACAATTAGACCTAAAAGGTTATATATTAAACAGTGCTAAAAACAATATTGCAATAGAAAATGCAGGAGACCTAGAATTAATAAATTCTACTGAAAATATTGGAAAAATAAAGCAATCCAAAGCAGGAAATTCGTCAAGATTTAATTATATAATAAACAATACAGGAAAATTTAAGCTAACAAGTGGAATAATAAATGCAGCCGAAGGTTATACATATGGAATTAATAACAGCGAAGATGGAAAAATCATTATTGATGGTGGTGAAATATCAGGAAATATTGATGGAATAAATACGTTAGGAGAAACAGTTGTAAATAATGGAAACATATATGGTTATAGTTTTGCAATAAAGGCATCAAATAATGCAAATGTAACAATAACAAATGGTACATTAACCTCAAATACAAATGCAGTTCTAAATGAAGGCTCAGGAACAGTAACAATTTCAGGAGGAACGTTAAATGCAAATACTATTGTAAAAAATACAAGTTCAGGAATAATAAACATAAAAGATAATGCAATGTTAAGTGCTAGTGGAAGTGGAAAAACAGCAATTTTAAATGAAGGTTCAGGAACAGTAAACTTTATGGGCGGAACAATAAGTATGAATACAAGCGGATATTGTATAGATAATAAAACTACAGGAAAAATAGTAATTTCAGGAGGATTTATTAATATATCTGGCTATGGTGGAAATTATGGTAGATTTATAAGAAATTATCAAAATGGTGAAATACTCATAACAGGAGGAACAATTGATACAACAATATCTAATAATAATGGTGATGCAATAGAAAATCATAATAATGGAATAATAAAAATAACAGGAGGTAAGATAACTACAAGAAGTAGAGTAGTTTATAATATGGATTCAGGAAATGTAGAAATCTCAGGAGGAATTCATAATACTTTGTCTGATTACTCAAACGCAGTTTATAATTCTAATTATGGAAAAGTTTATGTTAAAGATAATGCAACAATTATATCAATAAAAGATACAATAGGAACATCAGGAAGTTCAACAACAGAAATAACAGGAGGAACAATTAAATCTACAAATGCAGGAGCTATTTATTGTGAACAAAATGGAATTGTTAAAATAGGTATAGATGACAATAAAGTAAATCAAGTATTACCAAATATTGTTGGAAAAACATATGGATTGTATAATGCATCATCTAGCAGTTACATATATTTCTATGATGGAAGGGTAACAGGAAAAACAGAAAAATCAACATATGGAACAATTACTATACCAGAAAACTATAAAATTTCTAAAAGCCAAAATGATGATGGAACAGAAACTGCCACATTATCAATTTTAGGAACAAATGTAAGTAAAGCATCTGTAAATGATATTTACTATTCAAGTTTACAAGAAGCTGTAAATGCATGTGGAACAAGTGGTGAAATAATAATATTAAATACATTGTCAATTAGTGAAAACATTACAATAAAAGAAGGAACCAATATAATAATAAATACTAATGGAAAAACATTAACATATGTTGGAAATGATACATTCATAACAAACAATGGTACACTAACATTGACAGGTACAGGTACTATAAAAGCACAAAGTGGTACATTGATTGGTGGAAGTGGTAAAACAACAATAGAAGATACAGTAAATACAAACTAAAAAGGGGGATTTCCCCCTTTTTAATTATTTGCATTCTCTACAATCGTCTTTTTTTTCATCATCTTTTTCATCAAGGAAACAATCACATTTCATTTTATCGCCTTTTAAGCATTTTCCTTCATGATGACATTTTGTGCATATTTTTATTTTTTTTGTATCATTTACCCAAATTTGAAGAGCATATTGTTTATCTGGACATAAAGGACCAAAAACAAATTCTCCTTCTTTATCTGTAAAGTTGGATAGAACTTTAAGGATAACAAATAAATTAATTGAGAGAGTAACAATTCATTTATAGTATTTAATAATTCATAATTAGTAAAAAAGAAAGGAAATAGCCATATTATAAAGAAAAGAATATAAAATGTATTACGACTTTGTGGTTACATAATATTTGTGTAACTGGTATATAAAAAGTTGTAATACATTTTTTTTGACATTATATTATGAAATATATAGTTAGAAAGCATGAGACTCTTTTAAAATCAAGATTTAATAATCCATAATAAAATTAAGCATAAAAAGAAAAATACATATAAAAAAGCATTTTAAGAGAAATTTCATAACAGCCATTTACATACATAATCGACCATATTAATATTTATTTAGAATTACTTAATGTATGTCTGTCATTAGGAGAATTTATTTTGTTATTTTGATAAATTCTCCCCCCTTAAATAAATAATAAGAAAGGACTGGTTGCTATGTGTATTAAAGTTGAAGATTTAAAAAGATTTAATGAAAAAGAATTTTCAAATTATTTTGAAAAATTAAAAGAAGAAATTAAAAATACTAATGATAACTTTATTATATTAAATGGAAAGGTTAATTGTGGTAAAACAACTATTGCTACTAAATTGGTTGATAATGCTAGTTATATGGAAAATATAAAGACATTATATTTCAGTTTAGAAACAAGTAAAAGTACGATAACGAAAATGATTAGGGAAGATTCAAATTATTTAACTATTTATGATAGACCAATAACTATTGAAGATATAATTTCAAAAATTAAAGAAAAGGAACCAAAATTTGTTGTTATAGATTATTTACAGTTAATTGGTTTTGATAAATCAAAATGCTTGAGTAGGAATAAAGAATTAGAATTAATAAAAGAAGATTTAAAAAAATTAGCCAAAGAATTAAATATAAAAATTGTTGTTACTTCAATATGTAGATAAATTATAAAATATAAAAATTATGATAGGAAAATTAAAAAATGGAAAAAAGTCAATTAAAGATAAGTATTATTAGTATTGGTGGAGCTGGTACAGAGACGATTAATAGAATAATTGAAACAAATAAAAACGAAAATATTGATTTCATAACTATTAGTACATCTTATTCAGACATAAGTAGGTCAAATGCTAATTTTAAATTATTAGTAGGAGAAAAAATTGCAAATGGACTGGGATGCTTTAGTGATATAAATAAAGCAGAAAAGGCAGTAAATGAAAGTAAAAAAGAAATAATGGAATTTTTACAAAAAAGATTGAAAGATACAAATATCGTATTTATAGTAGCTGGATTAGGTGGTGGATTTGGAACTGGAGCAACACCAATAATAGCAGATATAATAAGAAAAATGCAAATTGTAACAATATGTGTAGTTTCGTTTCCACCTTCTTTTGAAGGAATGAAAAGAGCTGAACGAGCAAATAAAGGAAAAGAAAAAATAAGTAAAAATGTAGATTTATTAATAACTATTCAAATCGAAGAAATATATTTGAAAAACGGAATGGTTAAAGGAATTATTCAAACATATAAATATTTTGATGAAAGTGCAAGAAAAAATGTTCAAGAATTAATTAATTATTTTTCACTTTATAATTTAGAAAGCCTAAGCTATGAATACTTAAAAAAATTTATAAAAGAAAAATTTAGCTAATGAATTAAATATAAAAATTAATGTTACTTCAATATGTAGATAATGGGAGATATAAAAATGTTGATACAAACAGAAATCAATGAAATTGATAATATTTTGAATGTTAATAAAAATGGTTTAATTATTGCTTTTTCAAAATCAGATGAAGAAAAGAAAAATTTTATATTAAATATTGCAAGTAATATGGCGATTAAATATAACAAATCTATTGCAGTATTAAATTCTTCAATAAGCTTTAGAAAGTTCATTAATGAATGTATTAAAATACAATACGAAAATATTAGTAAAGTTGGTTTAAAAGATGATTTAAGAGAATTTAAGAATAGATTAAAAGATGTTACTAACTCAAATATTTTAATTAACTTTGCTAGTAGTTATAACATAAATGAATTAATAGAAAAATGTAGATATGTAAAATCAAACCAAAATGTTGAACTAATTGTAATAGATAAAATTGATACGATTACAGAATTTAAAGAAATGCAAGCAGATATATTTTCAAAGTTAAAAGAATTAGCAGTAGAATTGAAAGTTTGTATAGTGTGTGTTTAATAATAAAGTTATAAAAAATGGAGTTAAACAATGATTAAAAGAAAATATTTAAAATATGATATTCAAATTAATGAACAATATATAATAAAGCAATTAGTAAAATGTTTTGTTTATAAAAATAGTACAAATAATTTAAAAAAGTGGAAAAAAGATATTTATTATTTATTTAATCAAGTACCTTATATGAAACCTTTTAGAAGATTTCCGACATATAATCAATTAAGAAGATGGACTATAAATCATTTTGAAAAAGGTTTGGAATATAAAATACATAGAATTATATGGAATCTACCACTTGATGAGTACCCAAGAATATTCAACAATTATGAAAAGGAATATATAATGTCAAAATTTATTATTGAATATTATAATTGGTTAGTTAAAGAAATTGCAGTTAATGGTATGGTATCACAACAAAATACATACAAAAAAATAGATGATTTAATAGTAAAATATGAAAATGAAGTAATAAAAAATCAATTAAAGATAAATAAAGGTGGTAAGTAATGTGAATGTAGAAAAAATTAAAATTTTAATAGTTGAACCAACATTGGATCCTTATGTTAAAGAAATAGAAAATACATTAGAAAAGAAACAAAAAATTGTTGGTGGTTTAATAGAATTTGTGGAGTTAGAAAATGATATTGATTTAATTTTTAATGAAGAAGGCAAAATGTATAATTTGCCAATGAACAGAATTATTAAAAATGATATAATTTGTGGTACATTTATAATAGCAGGTCAGAAAGATGGAGAGTCAATTTCGCTAAAAGATGAACAAATAAAAAAATACAAAAGTTATTTTAAATTAAGAAATCATACAATACCAATAACGTTATTAAAAAATAAATATAAGCAAAGCAGTGAACTATTAGATTATGATTTAAGTGGTATTGAAAAATTACTAAAAATGAATATAATTTAATAAATAATAGGGGGATTAAAAAATGGATTTATTAAATGATAGTATAATAGAAGAATTATATAATAATGTTGTGATTGCTAATATTACAGAAAGTAAAGAATATCAAGAAAATTTAGAAGAATATAACAAAATACTTGAAAATATTGAAAATAAAGAATTAAAACAAAAATTAATAAGATTAAAAGAACTTATAAATTTAATGGTATCAGACTCTGATAAAACTACTTTTAAAGTAGGTTTTTCATTAGGTGTTAAAATGGTAATTGAAGCATTAAACAATAATATAAAATAAGGCTACATTCATCTTGTAGCCTATTTTGTATTTTTAGTATTAATATAATTTATTAGTGCATTAATAATGTCTTTATCATCATTAGATAAGTTTGAAATACTATTTATAATTAATTTATCTTGTTCATTGTTATAATTAATCAAACCATTAAAAAGTGCGTTAGGTTCGATGTTTAAAATATTACATATATCTATAATTGTATTAACACTTAATCCAGTTTGTCCACGTTCGATTAAGCTTACAAAATTTGTAGATTTAGATAATTGTTCTGCAAGTTGTTCTTGAGACATATTTTTTAAAATTCTTGCAGTTTTTATATTGGTTCCAATTTGTTTATATATTTTATTTTCAATATTGCTCATGTTACCCCCTCCAATTTAATTTAGTATAACAATAATGAAAATTTAAATACAGAAAATTACACTTTAAAATATAACAATAATACTTTACTTTTTAAAATATTAGTGTTATAATATGAATGAATTTTATACAAACATATTTTAATATGTTAATAAAGATAAAAAATAAAAAGGAGAGATGAAAAAATGAAATTAAGAAACCAAACAAAATTCTTATTAGTATTTGGAATAATTTTTGTAGCATTTTTGTTATTCAATACTAATAACGTACAAGCAAGTACAACAGCAAAAGGAAATATTTACAAAGCAAATACCCATGAAGAACTTAATAAAAAAATGGGAATAGACGGGGAATGGTATGATTTTGCAGACAAATATGATAACAGATATTATGGATTAGTTGATAAGCCATTATATTTATTAGATGTAAGATTTTCAGATAAAGACGGTTTAGACTTAACAAAGAATATGAGTAGAGAAGTAATGTCTGGAATTAATGGTTATTATGAAGAAAATGCCTCTGTAAAAAATAAAGATATTTATTTAACATTTGTAATTACATATAACAATGGAGAAGATGTAGTTGATTTGGGAAATAGCATAACAATTAATGGATTAGGAACATTTGTAAAAAATGATAAATTAGAGACAGGATTTAATAAGGACGGAATGACTAGATACCAAACAATGGGATATCAAATGAAAATTACAGATACAAGTATATTCAATAATAAATATCTTGGATTTGATATAGAAGTTCAAACAGATGATATGACAAAAATTGTTACTGGATTATATCAAGTTAGTATTTTAGATGAAAAATCAGAAGATAATACAAATACAACAATAAAAAATGAAGAAACAAATATAGAATTAAAAGCAGATACAAATGTAGTTCCTAGTAACACAAAATTAGAAGCAACAGAAATCAAAACAGAAAAAATATTAAATATAGTAAAAGAAAGCTTAAAAGAAATATCAAATAAATATATTTCTTATGATATAACTCTAAAATCAGACGGAGTAGCAATACAACCAAACGGAAAAGTAAAAATAAGTATTCCAATTCCAAGCAATTTTGATAAAACTAAATTATCAGTTTTTAGAATATCAGATGATGGAACAAAAATTAAATATGATACAAAAGTAGAAAATAATGTAGCAACAATTGAAACAGACCATTTTAGTACTTATGTATTAGCTGAAAATAATGTAGTAGCTAAAAATGATGATAATAAAAATAATACAACAGAAATACAAGAACCAACACAACAAACAAAAAAAGGTGAGAAAGACGAAACACCAAAAACAGGAACAATAGATATAGTAGGGTATGTATTATTAGTATCAGTTTTAAGTGTAGTAGGAATAGTAGAATTAAAGAAAAAACTAAAATAATTTGTTATAATATATGAGTAGTGATTTAGGTTACTACTCTATTTTAATAAGAAAGGGTATTATAAAAAATGAGAGCTAAACATAGCAAAAAATCTAATAATAAATTCAAAAAGTTATTATTGTTATTGTTAGTTATAATTTTCATTTTTAGTATTGGTTATATGTTTTATTATATTTATAACAACAATAAGAATAAAAAAGATAGTACAGATATTTTAAATGAAGTTAAGATAGATTCAACACAAGTTACAGAAGAAAAATCAGAAAAAATGTTAAAATTGGAAGAATTACAAAAAGAGAATAATGAAATTATTGGTTGGTTAGAAATTGAAGGAACTAATATTAACTACCCAGTATTACAGAATAGTGATAATAATTTTTATTTATCTCATAATTATAAAAAAGAAAAAGCAAATACTGGTAGTTTGTTCCTAGATAAAGATTTTGATTTGGTTAATGGTAGTTCTAATTATTTAATATATGGTCATAGAAATACAAAAGGTTTAATGTTTGAAGATTTAATGAAATATGCTAAAGAAGATTTTTACAAGGAGCATACGAAAATTAAGTTTACTACTAATAAAGAAGATAGTAAATATGAAATAATGGCAGTATTTTATTCAAGGGTATATTATAAAAGTGAGAAAAATGTATTTAGATATTATTATTTTGTAAATGCTAATAATGAACAAGAATATAACGATTTTGTTAATAATGCTAAAAAGGTAAGTATTTATGATACTGGTGTTAATGCAAATTATGGAGACCAACTTTTAACATTATCAACTTGTGAATATTCTCAAGAAGATGGAAGATTTGTTGTAGTAGCTAAAAAAATAAATTAAAATATGAAAAGTAATATTCATAAAAAATGAGTATTGCTTTTTTATTTGTTTTTTAGTCCTAATGTAATACAATAGATATTTTATTACATTCGTTATAATTCTTGTAACTATGGTGGTATAAATAAAAACCTATGATATGCTTGAAATCAAGGAAAACGAATGTACCTCAAACCGTTTACATTATACATTGAATGTATTAAAATTTCTAAAAATTGATAGTTAGGAGTTGTTATTCATGAATTGTGTTGAACCAATAAGAGATTTAGAAAAGTTAGAAGAAATCAAAGAAGAATTGAAGAAAAATGGAACAAGAGATTATTTAATGTTCTTGACTGGTATAAATAGCGGAATGAGAGTTTCAGACATAGTTAAGTTAAATGTAAATGATGTAAGAAATTCAAATGGTACTATGAAAGAACATATAACAATAATAGAAAAGAAAACAAAAAAATTAAAGAAGTTTCCTTTATGCAATAATTTATTGGTAGAAATGGAGAAATATACAAGGAATTTGGAACAAGGAGAATATTTATTTAAAAGTAGAAAAGGAAAAAATAAACCTATCACAACAACACAAGCATATAGAATAATAGTAAATGCTGGAGAACGAGTAGGTATTAAAAATATTGGTACTCATACAATGAGAAAGACTTTTGGTTACCACCATTATAAGAAATTTAAAGATATTGCTATATTGCAAGAGATTCTAAATCATTCTGACCCAAGTATTACTTTAAGATATATAGGAATAAATCAAGATGAAATAAACCGTGCATATAAGACCTTCTGTCTGTGATGTGATTATTATAAAATATACAAAAAAATTATAGGAGGAAATTATGGAAAGAGTTGAATTATATTTACATACAAAGATGAGTGAAATGGATGGAATAGATAATATTACAGATTATATAGAAAAATCTATTGTAAAATTTGGATGGAATGCCATAGCAATTACAGACCATTGTTCTGCACAAGCATTTCCAGAAGTTCAAAAATATTTAAATAGTCAAAAATTTAAATCATTAGGAAAAGAATTTAAAGTTATTTATGGTTTAGAAATTTGTTTTTCACCATATAATAAAAATCATTATAAAGAAATGTCCAATTATCACATGGTTATTTTAGTAAAAAATAAGGTAGGATTAAAAAATTTATATAAAATAATATCATCATCACATATAGATACTTTTTATAAGAAACCTATATTATTAAAAGAATTCCTAGATAAGCATAGAGATGGTTTAATTATTGGTACAGCATGTTATAAAGGAGAATTATATTCTGCACTACTTGAAGGAAAAACAGATGAAGAACTAGAAAAAATTGCAAAGTATTATGATTATTTAGAAGTTCAACCATTACAGAATAATAAACAGTTATTAAAAGATGGACAAGTTAAAAATATAGAAGAATTAAAGTTATATAATGAAAAAATAATTGAGTTGGGAGAAAAAACAAATAAATTGGTTGTGGCCACAGGAGATGTCCACTTTTTAGAAGAACAAGAACAGATTTGTAGAGATATTTTAAAAAATGCACAAGGGTATGATAAAACAGAAGTACAATTGCCATTATATTTAAAAAGTACAGAAGAAATGCTGAAAGATTTTGAATATTTAGGAGAAGAAAAAGCACGAGAAATTGTTGTAAATAATTCAAACAAAATAGCAGATATGTGTGAGAAAATAAATCCTATTTCATCAGAAAAATGCTACCCACACATTCCAAATAGTGAAAAACAAATAGTAGATATGACATATAAAAAAGCCAATGAATTATATGGAAAGCCATTACCAAAAGAAGTACAAGATAGAATTAATAACGAGTTAAAATATATTTTAGATAATAATTTTTCGGATTTATATATAATTGCTTGTAAATTAGTAAAGAAATCAAATGATGATGGTTATATTGTTAGTTCTAGGAGAAGTATTGCTTCATCTTTTGTTGCAAATATGATAGGTATTACTGAAATAAATCCATTGCCACCACATTATAGGTGTCCAAAATGTAAATATTCTAATTTTGGCGATTATGGTATTAAAATTGGAGTTGATTTATTAAACAAGAAATGTCCAAAATGTAAAAGTGATTTAGAAAAGGACGGAATGAATATTCCATTTGAGATTTTTACAGAAATGAATAAAAATAAAGAATTAGATATAGAATTAAATTTCTCAAATGAATATAAAGAGAAAATTTTTGAGTCTGTAAAAGAAATTTTAGGAAAGAACAAAATATTTGAAATTGGGAGAACTGGTGTTATAACAGAACAAATGGCATATACATATATGCAAAAGTATTATAAAGAGAAAGATTTATCATTAGATGATAATTATAAAAAATTAATAGGAATAAAGAGAAATACAAATAAGAACCCAGCAAGTATAGTTATTATACCAAAAGAAAAAGAAATATATAATTTTACACCAATACAATGTATTTCAAATGATAAAAATAGTATAGTAACACATTTTGATTATAATTTAATAGATGGAAATTTATTAAAATTAAATTTATTGCAAAATGAGAAATTTACTATATTAAAAAGGTTGCAAGAATTAAGTGGAGTTGATCCAACTAGAATTCCATTAGATGATAAGAAAACAATTAATTTGTTTAATGAAACAGATAAGATAAATAAAGAAATACTGGGATTTAATACAGAATTAAAAAACGGAATTCTCAAAGAAATAAAGCCATCAACATTTAATGAATTGGTTCGTGTTTTTGGATTAGCAGAAGGTGTTAATACATGGGTAGATAATGCTCAAAATTTAATAAAAGAAAATATAGCAAATATAAATGAAGTTATTACTTGTAGAGATGATATATTTTTATATTTATTATCAAAAGGTTTAGAGAAAGAAATAGCCTTTAATATTACAGAAATGGTGGGAAAAGCCAAATCAATTGAGATAAATAAAATTAAATCAGATAATATTTTATTTAATCAATGGAAAGAATATTCAAGAGTAATGAGAGAACATGATATTCCAGATTGGTATATTAATTCATGTGGAAAAATAATGTATTTAGATACAAAAGCAAATCTAATATCTAATGTATTAAATGATTTTAGAATGGCTTGGTTTAAAGTACACTATCCAGATGAATTTTATAAGGGTTATCGTTCAGTAATAAAAGATTAATTTATAAAATTTTATAAACAGAAAAAGTTCCAAATCTTAATTGGGGCTTTTTTATTTATAAAGAAAAAGTAAAAATTGTTTTTTTAATTCTAACTGGTTGTATGTAAATGTTTTAGAATGCTCATTAATATAAGCATTTGTTTTATATGTAATTTTTATTTATGGATTAGATTAAAAGGTACTAGAAGTGTTTTGAGTGTTTAGAGATAGAAATAAATCATATATAAGAAGAAAAAATTAGTATGAATATGAAATAATTTGGTGGCTCTGGAATTGATTTGTATTTTTGTTATTTATATTGCTTGAATTATTTTGTTACTTCTGTTACTGTTATGGTTATTTGATTTAGTGTTTGTAATAAAAAAATAACAAAATATTTGGGGTTTAAGGTAATTCTTTGAAATGGTTGGTATGGTAGTAGTTTCGACTATAAAAATAATAAAATATTAGATATATTAATTTATAGAATTTTGTAAAAAATATTGATAAAAAATAAAATGTTCCAATTGAACTATACCCTAAAAAATAGTGTTCAATTGGGACTTTTTTTGATTAACTGAAACAATGTTAATCTTGTGTGTTGCAATATCCATAATTTTTATAAGATATTTAACTCATAACTTAATTTTTGAAATTATTATAAATGTAACTCAAAAATTTTATTGTTTCTTCATCAAAACTCTTAAAAGGAACTTCTCCAATTAGATATGCAACAGATACACCTAAAGCTTTAGCAATTTTTGATAATTTTTCTAAAGGAATTTTATTTGCTGAATCAATATAACCTCGAAGAGTATTAAAATTGATTCCTGTTTTTTTAGATAAGTCCCTTTTATTTATATTTCTATCTTCCATTGCTTCTATTATTTTCTCATATATATTCATATTTATCTCCTTAAAATTTAAAAATTTTAAGGAAATTCCTATGCCTATGCACAACAGCTTTATAATTGTGGTCGGCGGGAATTAATTATTTTAAAGAGAAAATATGAATTCTTGTGATGAAATTTTCATCAAAATTCCTCCTTTTTCAAGCTTTTTAGTGTGTGTTTGCTTATACCATAATCAACATATTGATATACCCAAAGATGGGCATTATACTGGTATCAACAAAGCAATGATATAGCAGATAGCTTATTAAAAAGCTAAAAGCTAATTACATTTTAAGATATTTTAGCACAAATTTGATTTTATTGCAAACATGTTAGAAAGGAGATAATGTTATGGAAATATTATACAAAAATAACACAGAGTTAAAAGCTCTGGTGTTAGCCCCTATAAAATGGGGCAAATAAAAAAGTAAAGTAGAAAAAAAATTCACTACCCTACTTTTGATTTAATTTAATTTTTAATATGTCAACAAATAAATTAAATTATTTTCTACTTTATTATAACACAAAAATCAAAAAAATGGGTAAAAATCTTAAATTTAAGGAGGGACCGATATGGTCAATAATATAGTTGGGTTAATTAGAGAGCCCGTAAAAGAAGCTCTAAAAAATGGTAAGGAATTTTCTTTACTAGCAAAGAAAAAGAATGGTAGTGGTTACTACCAAATAAAAGAGTACATAGGATTTTTAAAAAGTTCTGAAATTAATGAGCAAAGACCAGAGATGCAGACCTTAACATTAATTTTTGAAAATGGAAAGGAAGTTAAAACAGTAGCATATACCGATGGCATTATAGAGCCTAATAGATTTGTTTCTATTTATGGGTATATCTATAAGTTTAATGAAACTTTACAGTTAGCTTGCTGCTTGGGAGTAGAAAAGGTATTTGAAACAATACCAGATATACTTCCTTATGCAGAAGAATTAGATTTAGGAAAAACACACATAATTAAAGCTGTTTTAAATCTATCAGAAGCCAAAGAAAGTAAGGAGTATAGTGAAAATGAGAAAATAAAACGTTTCAAGGACACTAAGTTTTTCTACATAGAAGAAGAACCTAAAAATACTATACCCATATTAGGCAAAATAAGCTATGATGTTGTTGAAAAAGCAATATCTATTAGTTCAACATTGAATAAAAATAAATCAAATGATAATGATTTTGATTTTGATTGTAGTGATGTAATTTTAAATCAGCCAATCGAATCAGAAGAAAAAAATTTAAATAATGAATAAAATGAAAAGCCAGCTATTTTATGATGGCTGGCTTAAAAAATATATAAAGGAGAGAAAAAAATGGCTAAATACAAAATTTATGAATACGTTGGTAAAAACGAAAAAAAAGATTATAGAAAAGTAGTTTTATTAGACAAAGAAAATAAAGCTATAGATATTTGTTACAACAGAAAAAGAAAGAAAAGTTGGTATATATCAGATTATAGATGTACTGAAATACAAATGTATGGAAAAAGAGATATAGAAGATAGAACAAGTAGCATTTTTATAACAAACGATGAAGAAGATACTGAAATATTGAATAATATAGGAATTTCAGCGATAAACTTTGCTAATAACGTTATGAACGAATATGAACTAATGGAATACTTGCCGAGATTATTTAAAAATTTCAAGAAAGTATTTATTTTAGAAGATTTTTTAGTGTATCTAACAGATGTAAATTATAAAAAACTAAAACAAGTCTTTCTAGAAAAATTGGCTAAACTACCTAATATTAAAGAGATTCTAATATTAAATCCAAGAAAAGTTAGTTGCTATTATAAAACTATCAATGATATGGTTACACATAATAAAGAAAACAATAATCTTGGAGAAGAATTTTTACAGTTAATCAAAACTTCTGAAAGATATAAGTAAAGTTAAAAATTAAATTTTTAAGAAAGGAGTTGAAAAAATGTTTGATAGTGTAAGGATTACAATAGCAGAATTTGACCTATGTAAGTTAAATTGGAACTTGATAAAAAAGAAAAATATCAGTAAAAGTAAATCTGTAATTATAATAAATTACAAAAATTGCGAGTTACAGATATTTTTAAGCAGTGGGTATATTCTTTTGATAACAAATGCACATACCATACTAAATAAAAGTAATATATGTGTAAGTGATTTAAAAGAGTTCGAGAGAAGAATTAAGGCTATTTTAGATGAAATAATACTAGATGGTAAATATTCTATATCTGTTAATAGACTAGACTTCCATATTGATGTTTTCGAGCAAGACGATATGAAATTCAAAATATTTATGAAACTGCTAATAAAACATTGTGATAATTTTTTGTACTGCAAGAGTAAAGGCAAATATGCAACTTCTATGCACCTTTCTACAAAAAATTCTGGAAGTAGAAATATAAACATATATGACAAATACGAAGAACAAAAGGCTAAAAATGTTACTGGTGCTGAACTAGAAAAATGGAAAAACTGCATAAGAATAGAACTACAATACAAAAAAATGTATTTTAAAAACCAGTATAAAAAATATGGTGTTATACCTATATTAGAAAATTACTGGAATATAGAATGCTTTAATAGTATGTATATAGATATATTTGATAAATATTTTTATTCTCCATCCCCATATTACAAATTATGTATTGCAAAAAATATTGTAAATAATAGCAACTTGACATTTACATTAAAAAAGAACATAAATAAATTTTTAGGTGTTGTAAACATAGTTGGAATGGAAAATATTAAAAAATATTACAACAGATTAACAATTAATAAATTTTGTAGAATATTAATTGAAGAATTAAATATATGCCCAATTACTTTAAATGATAGTGAAAAAATTAATGGGCTAGACAATTTATTTGAATTGGCTAAACAAAATATAATAAAAAATGGTTATTTTAATTAATATATATGTTTATTGTACTACTAATTTATTAAAACCTAAAATGATACTAGAGCTAAAAAATAACAAAAAAATTGTGCTTAAAGATAAATGAGCAGAAGTATTGCGAGAAGTACTTTAGGGAATACAAAATAACAACAATATAAATATATTAATTAAAATAAGAATGATAAAAAATGGACAACGAGTGATTATGCTATCGTAAAAAATAACACACTAAATTGATGTAGAAATTGACATTCGCCATTAATACTCGTTCCTATATGAAAGGAACGAATTATAATGAGTATAAAAAGTAATATATTGCAACCACCATTAACAAAATCGGCATTAAATAGCACGAACAATAATATTATTAAACGGTGGTAATATGCAAAATGAAAATATTATAAAAGAGTATGGTAATCAAGATTTAAGAACTATTTTATCAAACTATCTTTTAGAAAAATTTATAGAAGAAATTAATGAGCAAAATAACAAAGAAAACACATAAAAATCAAAGTAACTATATACATATAGGTAATTTTAGAATAATATATCAATAAATGAATATAGTTGCTCTCTATAAATTTTAAGAAAGGTAGGTGTATAATGATAGAGAGAACCTATAAAGTTGGAATGTATATTAGACTTTCAAGGGAAGATGGAGATGATAAAGAGAGTGAGAGTGTTGAAAATCAAAGAGATATTATTACAAACTTTATCGAAAGTAAAGAAGATTTAGAATTAGTAGATGAGTATGTTGACGATGGGTACACCGGAACTAATTTTGATAGACCAGGTTTTAAAAGGTTAAAAGAAGATGTTGACAAAGAAAGAATAAATTGTGTAATAACTAAAGATTTATCAAGATTTGGAAGAGACCATATAGACACAGGTTATTATCTGGAAAGATACCTTCCTAGCTTACATGTAAGGTATATTGCTATTGGAGACCAAGTTGATACATTAGATTCAAAAGGATTAGGTTTTTTAACCTTTAAATTAAGTTTTAATGATTACTACTCGCAAGATATATCTAACAAGATAAGGGCTGTCAAAAAGAGAAAACAAGAAAAGGGAGAATATTTAGCACCTTATGCTCCATTTGGGTATAAAAAAGATACTGATACAAATAATAGAAATCATTTATTAATAAATGATGAAACAGCAGAAGTTGTAAAAAGAATTTACAAATTATATTTAGATGGAATGGGAACTCCTAAAATTGCAGAGCTTTTGAATGAAGAAGGTGTACCAGCTCCTAGTTCATATTTAGATACAGAACGATATAATAAATGTTCACATAAATGGGGAAAGGGAGCAATTTACTCTATATTGAAATCAAAGGTATATTTAGGAACAATAACTTCGCATAAAAGTTATAAGGTAAATCATAAAGTAAAAACAAGAATAAAAGTACCTAAAAATGAAATGATATGTGTAGAAAATAAACACGAACCTATTATAGATGAAGAAACATTTAACCAAGTACAAGAAAAACTTTCTAAAGGTGGAGAATCAAGGAATAGATTAAATTATAATCCTATAAAGCAATTTGTATATTGTGGAGTTTGTGGCAGAAAAGCAAGTTTAAAAACACATAAAAGAGAAGTTAAATCTGGAGAAATACATACACATCAATATTTTAGATGTAATAAAAAAGGAGAAAGATGGTCTGACTGTGATAATGGAACAATTAGAAATAGCATATTATTGCCATTAGTTGAGAAAACATTAAAAGAAGAATGCTCAAAAATTATTTTCTCCAAAGGAGATTTAACAAGTATATATGAGCAAGCTAAAGAAAGTTCTAACAATAAAAAGACTTTAATAAAAAGACAAATAGAAAAAGATGAAAATGAAATAATTTCTATCGAAAAGAAAATTGAGCAAATATATGCTGACAAAATAGAAGGCATAATTAAAATAGAAGATTTTACAAAATTTTATGATTCTTATCAACAGAAAAAAGAAAAATTAAATGTAAAATTAAAAGGCTTAAAGAAAGAATTAGCAGAGCTAGATAATGATAAAATTATAGATTATAGAAAAATAAAAAAGTTAGCAGAAGAATGCTTGAATATGGAAGAACTAGAACCTGCATTATTAGAAAAGTTAATTGACAGAATAGAATATTTTAAGGGAAGAAAGATAAAGATTAAATTTAAGTTTACTGAAAGTAAGTAAAATAAATTTAATCTAAAAAATTATACTTAAGGTTTTATCAGATATATTAGGTGAAACTTTAAGTATAAAATAAAAATTGTACTTAAGGTTCTATCAAATAAAGTATGACCAACAGGTCTTCTTTCTTCTTTACCACAGTCATAAACAACTTCAACTAATTTAACTACAGCGTCGCAAACAGGCTCTTTAAAACAATTTCTTACAACTCCATATATAACATTTCTATGATCTTCTGGTAAAGTTATATCTAAGTCAAATTGTTTACCCTTAGAAATTACTCCATCAATATCAATTTTTGGGCATGGTTTTTTTTCTTCAAATTCCATAAAAATCTTCCTTTCTTTTTTTGCAGATAAACTGCTTAATATATATTATGAAAAAAACAAAGAAAGTTGACGAATTTTGAAGATAACATGAATTTATTTGAAGATAAAGAGAATAAACAAAATAAAGATGATATAATAAATTGAAATATAGTAATAAAAAACCTTAAAACTCATAAAAATAGAATATAGAGTTTGGAGGTTTTTTTATGTTCTTAGTATTTAATAAAGAAAAAATTTATGCATATGTTGTATCAATATTAACAGTATGTTTGCTTTTTTTTACTGCAAATGCAATGAATAAAACAGATGAAAATACACAAATGACATCATCAGCTACCGAAAAACTGTTACCAATATATAATGTACAAACAGAAGAAAAAAAGGTAGCATTTACAATGAATTGTGCCTGGAATGCAGACGACATAGACAGTATATTAAAAACATTAGATGACAACAATGTAAAAATAACATTTTTTATGGTAGGAGACTGGGTAGACAAATATCCAAAAGAAGTAGAAGAAATAGCAAAAAGAGGTCACGAAATACGGAAGCCATAGTAACACACATCCACATGTAAATAATTTAAGTTATGAAAAAAATCAAGAAGAAATACAAACAAGTTGTAAAAAGATTGAAGACATTACAAAAAATAAAGTGGATTTATATAGAGCACCATATGGGGAATATAACAACACAGTAATAAAAGCTGCAAATGACATGAATTATTATACAATTCAATGGAACTTAGACACATTAGATTATTCTGGATTAACAGGAGAACAAATGTGGAATAGAATAAAAGACAAATTAAATAATGGAGATATAATATTAAGTCATAATGGAACAAAAAACACAGCAAATGCTTTAGATATGCTAATAAAAAATATAAAACAAAAAGGGTATGAAGTAGTAAGAGTAGGAGATTTAATATACAAAGATAATTATAAAATTAATGTTAATGGAACACAAACAAAATAATTATGCATAAATTTTCCATATAAGGGAAAAATAAAAGACATAAAAAGGAGATGTATTATGTCTTTTATAGGAGTTTTTTTAGATAATAAAAAATTTCAGATTTTACAAAAAAATATGAATAAAATAGATAAAACATTAATAAACATTAATAAGAAAAGTATAGAAAACGTTAAAAATGTAAAATTTGATATAATAGTTATTAGTGAAAATTTAGAAAATTTTAAAGAAAAAATAAATTATGTAAAAAATTTTTGTATGAAGGCTAAATATTTAGTAATAAATTCAGATATAGAAATTAATTGTAATATATTAAAAGAAATAAAAACAAATATTATAACATATGGTCTTAACCATAAATCAACAGTTACACTTTCAAGTATAACAGATGAGTCAGTATTAATTTTTGTTCAAAGAGAATTTGAAAATATGGAAAATAAGGCAATTGAAGTTGGAGAATATAATATAAAAATACAAAAAGAAAATAGAACAAATATACATGAAATAATGTTGTCATTTATACTAAATAATTTAAATAATATAAAAATAATGGATGAAAATGAGACAAAATAAGGAAAAAATGAATAATTTTAACTTTTTATGTAGACAAAACCAAAAAAATAGTGTATAATAAGAATTATGAAAAAAAGCAAAAAGAAAAAAGTACAATTGATAAATATTATAAAAATAGGGAGGAAAAAATTTTGGATACAAATTTTTTAGAAAACAACTATATTACATTAGTTGGTAAAGTTACAGGAGAAAAAAGACTTAGCCATGAAATATATGGAGAAAGATTTTATATATTTGACTTAGAAATTCCACGTTTAAGCGGAAACTCAGACATAATACCAGTTACAATTTCAGAAAGAATAATAACAGATGAAATGTTAACACAAGGAAAAAAATTATTGGTAAAAGGTCAATTTAGATCATATAACAGTTATGAAAACGAAAAAAACAAATTAATACTTACAGTATTTGCAAAAGACATTATAGAAGTTAATGAAGAAGAAAATACACAAAATGAAATGGTAAAAAAAGATGTAATAACAAATGAAGTTGTATTAATCGGTTACATATGCAAAAAACCAATTTATAGACAAACACCATTTGGTAGAGAAATATCAGACATATTACTTGCAGTAAATAGAGCATACAACAAATCAGATTATATTCCATGTATTGCATGGGGAAGAAATGCAAGATTTTGCCAAAACATAGAAGTTGGAACACAAGTAAAAATAGTAGGAAGAGTTCAATCTAGAACTTACGAGAAAAAATTTGAAGATGGGACATCAGAAACAAGAATTGCATATGAAGTATCTGTTGGAAGCTTAGAAATAATAAATGAAGAAGACAACCAAGAAAAAGAAGAAGAGCAAGCTGTATAGTTTTATATAAAAATTAAAAATCTAGATTATGTCTAGATTTTTTTTTATTATTTTGTTATAATCAAAAAGTCAAAATAAGCAAAAAGAAAGGATTTTTAATAATGGAAAAAATAAAGAAAATAAATGATGGTGTAAAGTTTACAATAATTGCAGTAGTATTAATTGCAATTTTTTGTATAGCAATTACACCAGTAACTCTTCAAAATGATACATATTACACAATAAAAATAGGAGAACATATTCAAAATAATGGAATAGACATGAAAGACCCATTTTCATGGCATGAAGACTTAAATTATACATACCCACACTGGTTATATGATTTATTAACATATAAAATATATTCACAATTTGGATTGATGGGAATTTATTTAACAACATGTTTATTATCATGCATACTTGGAATAACATTGTTTTTGGTAAATAGCAAAATATCAAAAAATAAGCTAATTTCATTTTTTGTTACAATAGGAGCAATGTACTTATTAAAAGGCTATATAGCAGCAAGAGCACAGCTTGTAACATTTATTCTATTTATACTTTCACTATATTTTATTGAAAAATTCTTAGAAAATAGAAAAATTAGGTATGGAATAGGGCTTGTATTAATTTCTACACTAATTGCAAACTTACATGTAGCAGTATGGCCATTCTTATTTATACTATTTTTGCCATATATAGGAGAATATGTAATTGCTGTACTTGCAGATATAATAATATACAGAAAAGTTGAAGAAAGAATATTAAAAATAAAAATAAAATATTCATCAAACAACAAAGAAGCATTAGAAAAATTCCAAAAAGAACTAGATGAATTACAAGCAAAAGTTAGTAAAATAAAAGTAAAAAGAAGTAAAGCAATACAAAATCCATATAAAATAAAAATAACAAAAAATAAAAATGTAAAATGGTTAATTTTAATTATGATAATATGTGCATTTACAGGTTTATTAACACCACTAGGAGACACACCATATACATATTTAGCAAAAACAATGCAAGGAAACACAACACAAAATATAAATGAACATTTGCCAATGACAATAGCTGGACAACCAGAAGTTTTATGTACGATAATAATATTTTTAGCAGTATTAACATTTACAAAAATAAAAATAAAATTAAGTGATTTATTTATGATAGGTGGACTAGCATTTTTAATGCTAGAATCAAGAAGACAATTATCAATGTTTTCACTAATTGGATCTGTAATACTTAGCAAGTTAATAGTAGAATTAGCCACATGCTATGACAAAGAATTTTTAGAAAAATTAAATAAAAAAATATTACATCCATTTATAATAATATGCATGATAGTATTAGTAGGATGGCAAACATATGACAATGTAAAAGCAAAATATAATGATAAATTTATAGATGAAACACAATACCCAGTTAAAGCATGTGATTATATACTAGAAAACATAGATTTAAGCAAAGCAAGATTTTATAATGAATATAATTATGGAAGTTATATGATATACAGAGGAATTCCTGTATTTATAGATTCAAGAGCTGATTTATATGCTCCAGAATTTAGTGGACTAAAAGATGATATATTTACAGACTTTATAGATGTATCTAGCATAGGAACATTTTATGAAGATATTCTAGAAAAATATAATATAACACATGTAATATTATATTCAAATTCAAAAATGAGCATGATAATAGATGAAACCAAAGACCCACATTATAGCAAAATATATAAAGACGACTATTTTGTAATATATGAAAGAGTAAAATAGTAAAAAAAAATTGCCAACGGTTCCGGGTTTAAATGGCAATTTATTGCCAAACAAACCCGGAACCGTGGCAACCGTGGCAATAAAATATTTTAGGAGAAAAGATATGGAAGAATTTGTTGTAAAAAAGGAAGAATCAAATAAAAGAATAGATGCATATTTAGCAGCAAATACAAAGAGTTCTAGAGTAACAATTCAAAGATTAATAGAAGAAGGGAAAATTACAGTAAATAATAAAAATATAAAAGCTTCATATAAAGTCCAAGAGGGAGATAAAATTATAAAAGAAGATGAGGAAATTAAGGAGATTTCTTTAAAAGCACAAGAAATACCATTAGAAATTTTATATGAAGATAATGATATTATAGTTGTAAATAAACCAAAAGGATTAGTAGTGCATCCAGCAAATGGAAACCCTGATGGAACTTTAGTAAATGCAATTATGGCAATATGCAAAGGCTCTTTATCTGGAATTGGTGGAGAGATTAGACCTGGTATTGTACATAGATTAGATAAAGATACATCAGGAGTAATAATTGTTGCGAAAAATGATAAAGCACATATAAATTTAAGTGAGCAAATAAAAAATCATGAAGTAGAAAAAACGTATATAGCTTTAGTAAGAGGATTTGTAAAAGAGAATGAAGCAAGTATAAACATGCCAATTGGTAGAAGTACAAAAGATAGAAAAAAGATGGCAGTAACTAAAACAGGAAAAAATGCTATTACTCATTTTAAGGTTTTAGAAAGATTTGCAAACTATACTTTATTGCAAGTAAAAATTGAAACAGGAAGAACACACCAAATAAGAGTGCATTTATCTCAAATTGGTTATCCAATAGTGGGAGATGCGGTGTATTCTAATGGAAAAAATCCATGGGGAGTAGAAGGGCAATGTTTGCATGCTAAATCGATAAGATTTAAACACCCTACAACAGGAAAAGAAATGTTTATAGAGGCTAAAATTCCTGAGTATTTTCAGGATATAATAGATGATTTGAAAAAGGATTAATGAGGGATTAATATGGAAGAAGTAAGGTTACAAAAATTTTTAGCTGAAGCAGGAATTGCATCAAGAAGGAAATGTGAAGAGCTTATTCAAAGCGGAAAAGTTATGGTTAATGGAAAAGTGGTAGAAACATTAGGAACAAAAATAAATCCTAAAGAAGATAAAGTCACATATAATGGAAAAATTGTGGAAAATTCATTACAAAAAACATATATATTGTTAAATAAACCCATAGGATATGTAACTACTGCTAAGGACCAATTTAAAAGAGACACAGTACTAGATTTAATAAAGATAAATAAAAGAATTGTGCCTTGTGGAAGGCTTGATATGTATACATCTGGAGCTCTTATACTTACAGATGATGGAGATTTTGTTTACAAAATCACTCATCCAAAACATGAAATTGAAAAGACCTATACTGTGACAATAAAAGGAATTGTTACAAACGAAGAAGTTCAAAAATTAAGACAAGGTGTTGAAATTGATGATAATGGAGAAAAATATATAACTAAAAAGGCCAATATAAGAATATTAAAAACAGATATAGAAAAAGACATATCAAGGCTAGAAATAGTTATTCATGAAGGAAAAAATAGACAAGTTAGAAAAATGTGTGAAGCAGTTGGAAGAAAGGTTTTAGCACTACATAGAAGTAAAATTGGAAATATAGGGGTAAAAGACTTAAAAATTGGAACATGGAGATATTTAAAAAAACATGAAATAGAAAAATTATTATAAATCTCTTGAAAAATAGAATATGTAAATATATAATAAAAATGTAAATATTACAAACGAAAAAATAAGGAGAAAATAAATGATTACAAAAAGATTTATACCTGAAGGTTGGAATGAAAAAACAGCAATTTTAGATAAAAATAATATAGAAGAATATATAAAAAATAAAAATACATTACAAGGAATTGTAAAAAATTGTGATGAACAATATAATTTACATATAGACCTTGGAAATAATATAGAAGGAATTATACCAAGAAAAGAAGTAGAAGGAATAAATATAGAAAAAGATGGACTCCCAAAAACCAATTTATGTACAGGAAAAGTAAATAGATATGTACAATTTAAAGTGCAAAAAGTATCTGATGAAAATGTAGCTTTATTATCAAGAAGAGAAGTGCAAAAAGAAGCACTAAATTGGGTAAAAACAAGCCTAAATCCTGGTGATGAAGTTATAGGTATAGTTAAAAGAATAGAAAATTATGGCGTTTTTGTAGAAATTGGTGGTGGAATAGTTGGACTTGCACATATTGAAGATTTGTCAATAGCAAGAATAAAAACACCATTTGAAAGACTAAAAATTGGACAAAAAATAAATATTATGGTAAAATCAGTAAATAGAGAAGATGGACGAATTATATTATCATATAAAGAAATGCTTGGTACATGGGAAGAAAATGCCAAATTGTTTACAGCTGGAATGAAAGCACATGGAATTGTAAGAGAAACAGAAAAAAACAAAAATGGTATATTCATCGAATTAATGCCAAATTTAGTTGGAATGGCAGAATATGAAGAAGGCTTAGAATATGGTCAAAAAGTCGATGTTTATATAAAAAAAATTGATTACGAAAGAAAAAAGGTTAAATTGCTAGTAGTTTAAAATATAATAATAGATAGTTCTATTGTTAATAAGGAGGAATTAAAATGATAGAAGATAGTGAAATAAAAGCTCAAATTTCACCATTTGCAATGAGAGAAGGAGAAATAAAAACATTTGATGGAAAAGATGGATATGTTTCTATGAATCAAATCATCCATAAAATAAACATGGGACATATTACAGATATTCATTTTACAATACTAGAAATAGTAAATGAATTTGAATTTATTACATCAAGACAAATTTATCAAATACTTGAAATGAAAGGAATTGACCCAAAATCTCAAGATAAATTAAATAATAAGCTAGAAAGTTTAGTAAAATCAAAAATACTTACTAGATATTATTTTACATCTGATGATGGAAAAGGCGTATATAGAATTTATTGCTTAGAAAAAATGGGAAAATATTTGTTAAACTCAAAAGAAATAGAATGTAAATGGCAACAATCAGATAATACAAAACCAGTTGGTATGATAAAGAAAAGATTGGCTGGAAATCAAATAATAATTGCTTACAAAAAAAAGGTTAAAGCATTTGATTCATATGTAGTAAAACCAGCATTAACTGCTAAGCAAACAGGAAAAGTTTTTAAGGCAACAGGTGGAGGAGTTAAGTTAACAAAATCTGGAAAGTCAATTGACTTTATATTTGAAGTAGTAAGAAGAGAAATTGACTGGGAAAAGAAATTTATAGATAAAATGAAATTTTATAAAGATTTTTATGACAATTACTGTATTGGAGATTCTGGATATAAAAATATGCCACAATTAATTTTAGTTTGTGAAGATGATAAACATATGGCAGAAACTTTTAAACAAATTGTTACAAATTCTTTAGAGTTATCTAATATAACATTATTATTTACAACAGATTTAAGACAAAATGAAGAAAACTTAAGTAAATCATTAATTCAATTTAAATTAGATGAAACAACGCAAAAATACAAAGTACAAAATGTAGAATTAAAACTATTAGAAAGTTAAAATAGACAAGGGGACGGGGATTTTGTCTTAAGCTTTCATGGCTTTAAAAAATAAATTTCAATAAAAAAATATTATTAAAAATAAAATTTTATCGTTCAAATAATTATCGAAGAAATTTTAAATTAATTTTATGGCACCCTTCCATCAGGAGATGAACACTTTCCATAAAATTAATATAAAAATTTCTAACTCAATTATTCTCAATTCTAAAATTTGATTTTTAATAATATTTTTTATTTTATGCAGTTTAATTTGCAAAAAGCCATGAAAGCCTAAGACAAAAACCCCGTCCCCTTGTCTATTTGTCTATACCCAAAATTGATTTAACGCGTTCTACATCTTTACTTGTGGCTTCTGGAACATTTTCTAATTCATATTTAAAGCCGAGTTTTTTCCATTTGTATTTCCCCATACTGTGATATGGAAGGATTTCTATTTTTTCTACAGTCTTTAGAGAATTAATAAAATCTTTTAATTTTAATAGATCATTTTCGTCATCAGTGTAACCAGGGACAAGAACTTGTCTTATCCACATTTTAATGTTATTGTCAGATAAGAATTTTGCAAATTCAAGCTCTCTTTTATTTGAACGTCCAACTAAGTTTTTGCACTTTTCATCATCAATGTGTTTTATATCTAATAAAACTAAATCTGTAAGAGATAATAAAGTTTTTATATCATCTGTTATACTAACCATACCTGAGGTGTCTATACAAGTATGAATTCCTTCTTGTTTTAGTTTAGTAAATAAACTAATTAAAAATTTTACCTGTAATAGAGGTTCTCCGCCTGTAACTGTAACTCCTCCTGAAGGGCATATATAATTTTTATATCTAATTATTTTATTAAAAATATCATCCAATGATTGGTAGCTTCCGCCATTTATGTCCCATGTATCACGATTGTGGCAGTATTTACATTGTAAATGACATCCTTGCAAAAAAATAACATATCTAATTCCAGGGCCATCTACAGTTCCAAAGGATTCTATAGAATGAACCTTGGCATAATATTTTAAGTCTTTTTCTTCCATTTTTATTTTAAACTCCTTAATTTTACCAAAGATAATATAATATAAAAAGAGGAGAGGCTATTTTATATATTTTAGATAACCTAACCTCTTTTGATTTATATTTTAGTTTTATATTTTCTCATGAATTGTTCTATTTATTACATCTAATTGTTGTTCTCTTGTTAATTTTACAAAGTTTACTGCATATCCAGATACTCTTATTGTTAATTGAGGGTATTTTTCAGGATGATCCATTGCATCTAATAATAAACTTCTATCAAAAACATTAACATTTATATGATGACCAGTTTGAGCAAAATATCCATCAAGCATATTTACTAAGTTAGTAATTTTTTGATCTTCATCTTTACCAAGTGTTCCAGGTGTTATAGAAAATGTATAAGAAATACCATCTTCTGCACTGTCAAATGGTAATTTGGCAATTGAATTCATTACAGCAAGGGCTCCATTTGTATCTCTTCCATGTAATGGGTTTGCTCCAGGTCCAAATGGTGCTCCAGCTCTTCTTCCATCAGGAGTGTTTCCAGTAGCTTTTCCATAAACAACATTTGATGTTATTGTTAATATTGATAATGTGTGTTTTGAATTTCTGTAAGTTGGATGTTTTCTTAGTTTATTTACAAATGTTTTTACAATATCTACTGCTATACTATCTACTTTATCATCATCATTTCCAAATTTAGGGAAGTCACCTTCAATTTCGAAATCTGTAGCAAGACCTGTTTCATCTCTAATAACTTTAACTTTAGCATATTTTATTGCAGAAAGTGAATCTGCAACAACAGATAAACCAGCTATTCCGCAAGCCATTGTTCTTATAATATCTTTATCGTGTAAAGCCATTTCAATTGCTTCATAGCAGTATTTGTCATGCATATAATGGATTGCATTTAAAGATTTTATATAGATTCTTGCAACATAATCCATCATTTGATCAAATTTTTCCATTACTTCATCATAGTCAAGGTATTCAGAAGTAATTGGAGCATATTTTGGTGTTACTTGTTTTCCTGTTTTTTCATCTCTACCACCATTTATTGCATATAATAGTGTTTTTGCAAGATTTGCTCTGGCACCGAAAAATTGCATTTGTTTTCCTATTTTCATAGGAGATACACAACATGCTATACCATAATCATCTCCAAGTGTAATTCTCATTAAATCATCATTTTCGTACTGAATTGATGAAGTTTTTATTGATAATCCTGTAGTATATCTTTTAAATCCATCAGGTAATCTAGTTGACCAAAGTACTGTCAAGTTAGGCTCTGGGGCTGGTCCTAAATTTTCTAATGTGTGAAGAATTCTAAATGAGTTTTTAGTAACTAATGTTCTTCCATCAATTCCCATACCACCAATACTTTCAGTTACCCAAACAGGATCACCACTAAATAATTCGTTATATTCAGGAGTTCTTAAAAACCTAACTAAACGTAATTTCATTACAAAATGATCAACTATTTCTTGTGCTGTTTCTTCTGTTAATGTTCCATTTTTTAAATCTCTTTCAATATATATATCTAAAAATGTTGAAGTTCTACCAATACTCATTGCAGCACCATCTTGGTCTTTAACAGCTCCTAAGTAACCAAAGTATAACCATTGAACAGCCTCTTTTGCATTTGTTGCAGGAACAGAAATATCAAATCCATATTTAGCAGCCATTATTTTTAATTCATTTAAAGCTTTTATTTGTTCACTTATTTCTTCTCTTTGTCTTATAACTTCTTCTGTGAAATTATCGACATCTAATACATCTAGTTCTTGTTTCTTTTCATTTATTAATACATCTACACCATAAAGTGCAACACGTCTGTAATCTCCAATTATTCTTCCACGTCCATAACCATCTGGAAGACCTGTTAATAAATGAGCACTTCTTGCAGCTCTTATATCTGGGGTGTAAACATCAAATACTCCATCATTATGTGTTTTTCTATATTTATGAAATATTTCATCAGTTTCAGGGTCTACTTCTCTTCCATAACTTTTACATGCTTTTTCTACAATTCTAATTCCACCAAAAGGCATTATTGCTCTTTTTAATGGACTATCAGTTTGAAGACCAACAATTTCTTCTAAATCTTTATCTATATAACCTGCTTCATGAGCTGAAACTGTTGAAGGAGTTTTTGTGTCTATATCTAATACTCCACCTTGAGCTTCTTTTTCCTTTTTATATAGTTCCAAAACTTCATTCCATAATTTTTCTGTTTTAGCAGTTGGTTTTGCTAAAAAGCTAGAATCACCTTCATAAGGTGTGTAATTTTTTTGAATAAAATCTCTTACGTTTATTTCTGATTGCCAATCACCACATTTAAAATTTTCCCATTGTTTAAATTCCATTTTTTTACCTCCATTTTTACTTATATTATTTTCATTTTTGCCACAAAATATGATAGCACAAAAAATTTTTTTTTACAATAAAAAAATATAAAAAAATGCCGTTTACTCTAATAAAGTAAAGGCAAATTTTTTTATTCATTTTCAGCAATTGTTTTTGCTATATTGTAAATTAATTTTTGCTTTTCTGGAGAACAATTTTTTAAAAGTTCAGCAAATTCTTTATCTAAATAATTTGAAGAATCACTAGATGCACCATTTAATACATAACCTTCAGTTACATCTAACAAGTCACAAATTTGGTTTAATCTTTTTAAATTTATATGAGAGTTTCCTCTTTCTACTCTACTTAAAAAAGCTACTGATATGTCAATTTTTTCTGCTAAATCTTCTTGAGTGTAGTTTTTTGCAAGTCTTGCTTGTTTAATTCTATTACCTATAATATTATAATCTAATGCCATATTATATCACCTTTCTCTTAATTTATAAGCAAAATATAACATTTTATTAAAATGGTTTACAGAAACATATGTAGCAATATTAATTATTAAGTAAAACTAATAAATGCATATTTAAACATTAATATATTTTCCAATATCAAAAAATTTAAACATAGACATACGAAAAAGAGAGAAAAATGGAGATTTGAGCATCATACGTGAGCAAATATTAACAAAATAAGATAAAAAAATAGTATTTTTTGTAATAATTTTAGAAAATTGGGAATAATAATGTATACATAATTTGCATTTTTAAGGAATATATAGTATAATAGTATTTAGCTGTTTTAAAAAATAGCAAAGGAGAGTGAATTATATTTTAAGAAAGAAACTAAAATTCTATACAAAAGAAAGCTTAAGAATTGTGGGAATGATAGTGGTAGCATTTGGTTTCATAAGTGGAATGTTAATGTTAAAATACAAACCAGTATATGCAGTTACAATTGATAACACTCAAGTTGGTTATGTAGTAAGTAAAGATGAAATTGAGAAAAATATTGAAGAAAACATATTATCATATAATTCAAAAAATGTAGATACAGTAGAATTAAAAAAAACACCAACATATGAATTAAAGTTTGTTGATAGGCAAGAAAAAACAAATGAACAAGATGTATTAATTGCAGCGCAAAAACAAATGGAAATAACATATAAGTATTATCAAATTGCTTTAAATAATAATGTAATAGAAACTGTAGATGCATATGAAGATGCACAAAATATAATAGATGAAATAAAACAAGATGAAAAAAATAAGGATGTAGATTTAAAAATTATAGAGCAAACAACAAAAAGCGCAGAAGAGGTAAAAACAAACAGTGTAGAAGTAGCAAAAACAACTATTTCTAAAGCAGTTAATAATGAAACTAAAACACAAGATAGTGTTATAGGTGAAGTTCAAGGAATTAAAATAGCTGTTAAACCAATAAGTGGAATTATTACTTCAAGATATGGAGTAAGCAGTTCTATTAGAAGGTCAACTCATACAGGGTTAGACATAGCAGCTTCAAGTGGAACACCAATAAAAGTTATAGCAGATGGAACAGTAACTTTTGCTAAATATTCAGGTTCTTATGGAAATTTGGTTAAAGTAAGCCATGGCAATGGTGTTGAAACATGGTATGCACATACAAGTAAAATGTATGTAACAGTTGGGCAAGAAGTAAAAGCGGGAGATGTTATTGCAGCAGTTGGAAGTACTGGAAATTCAACAGGAGCTCATTTACATTTAGAAATAAGAATAAATGGAAACCACGTAAATCCACAAAATTATATATATAATAAGTAAAGATGTCTTATGACATCTTTTTTATATTATAGGAAAGTTCTCTGAACTTCCTATAATATAAATATATTGCACAGAAATTTGCTTTGCAAATTTCGCAC